>Ga0160465_100023_pt1 | contig 235484 bp, 178 predicted proteins | sample HID1971K_E11MG_FD_108209 | JGI IMG/M metagenome (GOLD analysis project Ga0160465, IMG submission 108209) | Enriched millipede-associated microbial communities from UW Madison campus, WI, USA - HID1971K_E11 MG | ecosystem: Host-associated > Arthropoda: Insects > Digestive system > Unclassified ...
AAAGCTTCTGCCTTCGCCGAAAGTCTTCTTATCACCAAAAGATTTCTTTCCGTCAAAGCTTCTGCCTTCGCCGAAAGTCTTCTTATCACCAAAAGATTTCTTTCCGTCAAAGCTTCTGCCTTCACCAAAAGTCTTCTTATCACCAAATGATTTCTTTCCGTCAGTACTTTTGTTTTCTCCGAAGTTCTTTTTAAAGCCACTTGTGTTGCCTTCAGTTCTTTCGAACTTGCCGGGACGATCATTAAAATCTGAAGATTTTGAGTAAGATTTTCGAGGTGATTTGTTATCGTTATAACCAGATGATTTTTCTGATCTGCTGCTAGAGCCTTTTGATTTGAAGTTTTCTGAGTTACTTCTTGATCGTTTGGAGTTGTCATCACGACTGTTCCGATTTCTGCTGAATGGCATATTTGCTTTAAAAAAATGTGAACCACAAAGATAGATATTTAATTTAGCCCCCTAAAATTTAAATGTAATTATTTTATTAAAAACGCATACAATAAAACTGTGTTTCAGCGTTATAGCATAGGTCAGTTTTGTAACTATTTGTTTTTTAGGATAATAGTATGTACATTTGCCAACTTGAATTTAACCAAGCTATTTTTTGATCGATAGTAATCGTGGATAGAATAGCAGTAAGGGAATGAATGATTAAAAAGAAAGTATTATGTTGTGGCTTGATTTTGTCAGGGATGTTACTGTCAAAATTGTACTCAAGCACGAATCAAAATGTGGTCGCAGGTGGTGTTAAGATTAACAGCGCAAAGATCCTAAGCATCAAAAATAAAATCGAAGAGAAGGGAGCTACACCCCATTCGGAGAAGGATAAAGTAAAAGAAGGAGAAGAGGGTTATCTTAACTCTATCACCTTTGCTGACGAAAGCCTTCCGTTGGACCTACCTCAGGTTGAACGTAAACTTACGCAATACTTAAGTCGCTTTTCTTTTAGAAAGCAGCAGACCTATAGTTTGCACAAACAAGCAGAGAAACATTTACCCCAAATTGCTCATATTTTGAAATCATATGGCATCCCAGAGGACTTTAAGTATATTCCTTTAGTCGAAAGTGGTATGGATAGCCGTATTGTGTCTCATAAAGGAGCCGGGGGGTACTGGCAATTTATGCCGGCGACAGCTAGGCTGTACGGACTTCGCGTAAATGGAAAGGTAGATGACAGGCTAAATCTGACAAAGTCTACACACGCAGCCGCTCGTTACTTAAAAAGTCTACATAAAGAGTTCGGAGATTGGACACTGGTCGCTGCAGCCTACAATGTAGGGGGAGGAAGTCTTAAAGGGGCTATCCGTCGTCAAAAACAAGACGATTACTATCGATTGAAACTAAATAATGAAACAGCATCCTATGTTTATAAATTGATCTCCGTAAAAGAGATCATTGAAAATCCTTCAAAACATGGTTATAGTCGATATGCAAAAGCTGACTTGGCAAGTGATGAACGAGAAAAGAATATGCTGTAACACGTCTATATAATTTATTGAAAGCGAATCTGGATTTCCAGATTCGCTTTTTTTGTGCTCTAGTTGCCATCTGCTAAAAAGTGATATCAATCACATTTTAACACATGTTATATCATTAGAATGTCATGAATTTTGAAATACTTTTACATCAGAAATCAACATTATAAGTAATGCAATTAGAGCAGTTTAATTACGACAATAAGATTGTCAGGAATTTTGGATTGGCCACCATTATCTGGGGTATCGTCGGGATGTCCGTAGGATTACTCGTGGCATTGCAACTGGTATGGCCAGAGATGAACTTTGGCGTTCAGTATACTACGTTTGGACGCGTAAGACCAGTACATACAAATGCAGTCATCTTTGCTTTCGTGGGTAACGCTATCTTTATGGGAGTGTATTATTCTATGCAGCGTGTCTTGAAAGCCAGGATGTTTAGCGATGTATTGAGCAAAATCCATTTTTGGGGATGGCAGTTGGTGATTATCGCATCGGCGATCACGCTTCCACTGGGATTGACAACGAGTCATGAATATGCGGAGATGGAATGGCCTATCGACTTGGCGATTACTATTATTTGGGTTGTATTCGGTGTCAATATGTTTGGTACTATTGTGAAAAGAAGAGAGCGTCATATGTATGTCGCTGTCTGGTTTTACATAGCAACATTTGTGACCGTAGCGGTGTTGCATATCGTGAACTCTATCCAATTGCCGGTATCAGGCTGGAAAAGCTACTACGTATATGCTGGAGTACAGGATGCTCTAGTGCAATGGTGGTACGGACATAATGCTGTTGCTTTCTTTTTGACTACGCCTTTTTTGGGGATGATGTATTATTTTTTACCCAAAATGGCCAATCGTCCGGTATACTCGTATAAATTGAGCATCCTCCACTTCTGGTCCTTAATATTCATCTATATCTGGGCCGGTCCTCACCACCTTTTATATACTTCATTGCCGTCTTGGGTCCAGTCACTGGGTGTTGTCTTCTCCATCATGCTGATTGCCCCGAGTTGGGGAGGGATGATAAACGGATTGCTCACGCTACGTGGTGCCTGGGACAAGGTTCGTACCGAACCGACACTCAAATTTATGGTTGTGGCTCTGACAGCATATGGTATGGCTACATTTGAAGGCCCGATGCTGTCGTTGAAGCAGGTCAATGCAATCGCCCATTTTACGGATTGGATAGTCGCGCATGTGCATGTAGGTGCGCTGGGCTGGAACGGATTCATGACATTTGCTATCCTCTATTGGTTGGTACCTAGAATATATAAAACAGAACTTTATTCTAAAAAATTGGCGAATGTTCACTTTTGGATCGGTACGCTGGGGATTCTATTTTATGCGATCCCAATGTATTGGGCGGCTGTTGTTCAGGGGCTGATGTGGAAAGAATTTACACCGGAGGGAGTTTTGAAGTATCCTAACTTCCTAGCCACTACACTTGAAATCTTACCGATGCACATGATGCGCGCTGTAGGCGGAGCACTGTACTTGTCAGGAGCCCTGTTAATGACATATAACTTGGTGAAAACCATGTCTAAGGGTAAATTGATGGCGAATGAGCCCGCGGAAGCTCCCGCATTAGAGCCTTTAGTAAAAAATGAACGTGAGACGCACCGCAGACTTGAACGTAAGCCTGCATTGTTTATGGTGTTGGCGCTGATCGCTATTCTTATCGGAGGTATCGTTGAGATGATCCCCACTTTTACGATACAATCGAATATCCCGACCATCAGCAGTGTCAAACCCTATACGGCATTAGAGCTGCAAGGAAGAGATCTATACATTCGTGAAGGCTGTGTAAATTGTCATACACAGACGGTGAGACCATTCCGATCTGAAACTGCACGATATGGCGAATACAGTAAAGCTGGTGAATACGTATATGACCATCCATTTCTATGGGGATCAAAACGTACAGGACCAGATCTTCACAGACTAGGAGGGAAATATCCGAATAAGTGGCATTTCGACCATCTATTGGACCCTACGATCACTTCACCAGGAAGCATTATGCCTGCGTACCCATGGTTGATCGAACAGAAATTAGACAATTCTACAATTACAGAAAAGCTAAATGCCATGCGTATTCTAGGAGTGCCTTATACCAATAAAGAAGTAGAAAATGTAGCACATGACATGCAAAAGCAGGCGGAAGCGATAACAAAAGACCTAGCAGCGAACCAAGTGAAAGTGGCTAGTGACAGGGAAATAATTGCCATCATTGCCTACTTGCAACGATTAGGAGTAGATATAAAAGCAGAGACTGTTGTCAAGGCAGCGACTGTACAAATTAGTGATAATTAAATACGAATACAATGTTCAAGCAAATCACAAATTTAAATGGAGACGAGATCTATCTGATCGCATCACTGTGGTTGTTCTTAGTCTTTTTTGTCGCAGTAGGATTGATGTTATTCTGGATGAATAAAGATCATGTCCAGTACATGAAGGAACTTCCTTTGGAGAAACAAGACGAACAAGGAAATCAAAAAACGGAATAGCAAAATAGAGCGTAAAATCGACTCGCTAATATACGAGTCGATTTCATCAACAATCAAAAAAGTAAATAGATGAAATTTTTTTTAATAGGGGATTCGACAGCAGTAAACGCAGCTTTGAATATCAGTACAGGCAATATCTATAATGATATTCTCATCCTTTTATTGATTATTGTATTGATTGTGCTTTTGTTTACGGCCCTATCCGTGAGTAAAGCTATCAAATCAATCCTTAGAATCACGATGCCTGAAGTCGTAGAAGAAGAACGATTGGCAAAAGCAAGTGCTAAAAGGAATCGTAAAACAGCGTTAAAAAATACGTGGAATAGGCTGCTGGGATTAAGACCAATAGAGGAAGAGAAGGACATTGTGATCGATCACGATTATGATGGTATTACCGAACTCGATAACCCCGTTCCGATTTGGTTTAACGCATTGTTCTATTCAACAATTACATTCGGTGTGATCTACTTGTTGGTATATCATGTCTTTGGATGGGGGATGAACCAGGACCAAGAATATGTACGTGAGGTGGCATTGGCCGAAAAAGCTAAGCAGGAATATCTAGCCAAAGCGGCGAATCTGATCGATGAGACATCTATTACAATCGATCAGACGGGTACAATGGCTGCAGCAGGTAAAGCCATCTACACGGCTAATTGTGTGGCATGCCACGGTGGGGCAGGTGAGGGAGGAATTGGCCCGAACCTCGCGGATAGATTCTGGCTGCACGGTGGTGAAATCAAAGATATATTCAAAACAGTGAAGTATGGAGTGCCTGATAAAGGTATGGTGCCTTGGGAACAAACATTGACACCTGCACAGATCGCCGAAGTGAGTAACTATATCATCACCATGAGGGATACGAAGCCAACTAATCCGAAAGAACCTCAGGGGACAGAAGTAGAATATGAATCTGTAACGGCAGCTGCAGATTCGACAGCGGTAAATTAATGAGAACGAAATGGATGCAATAAAGGATATAAGACTGCTTGATAAGCCTAAATCGAAAAAGAGGGATTGGATCTATGCTAAAAAACCTGCAGGCCAACTGTACAATTATAGACAGTGGTTTGGCTATTCGCTATTGCTGTTCTTATTCACTGCACCTTTTTTAAAAGTTAAGGGGGAACCGTTTTTAATGTTCAATATTATTGAACGACGTTTCTCCATATTCGGGAATCTGTTCTATCCCCAAGATCTCCACATCTTCGTATTTGGAATGTTGATTGCGATGGTGTGTGTAGTGTTGTTTACGGTAGTTTATGGACGGGTCTGGTGTGGTTGGGCCTGTCCGCAAACTATCTTTATGGAACTGATCTTCCGAAAAATTGAGTATTGGATAGAAGGAGATTGGACACAGCAAAAAAAATTGAATGCAGCTCCTGATTCATTTGAAAAAAGAAAGAAGAAAATTCTTAAACACGGAATATTTCTACTCATTTCCTTCTTAATCTCCAATATTTTTCTATCGTATATCATTGGTGCACAGGCGCTCATCGAGATCGTTACAGATCCCTTGGACGCACATATTGGGGGACTGTTATCGATAGTGGTATTTACTTTGGTATTCTACGGTGTATTTGCCTATGTAAGAGAGATTGTGTGCATTGCGATATGCCCATATGGACGACTTCAAAGTGTGCTATTGGATGATCAAAGTACAGTTGTGGCTTATGATCATTTTAGGGGAGAACCTCGAGGTAAGCATAAAAAGAGTGAGTCTGCTCAAAAAGGGGATTGTGTTGACTGTAATCTATGTGTGCAGGTCTGTCCTACCGGAATTGATATTCGCAAAGGACTGCAGATGGAGTGTGTCAGTTGCACAGCATGTATAGATGCATGTGACGGTGTGATGCAAAAAGTGGGAAAACCTACTCGATTGATCGGTTTCTACCCGATGGGTCAGATTGAGCAAAAACCTGATTTTAAAAAGAATAATGTCAGGGCAATTGCATATTCTGGGGTATTGCTTGCTTTAATAGGAGTCTTCGGCTTCATGATCTTTAGTCGGACAGCGGTGGACGGAACTTTATTGAGGGCCAAAGGGAGTACCTACCAATTGCGGGATGATAAGACGATCTCAAATCTTTATTCATTGGAACTCATAAACAAGAGTGGTAACGAGATGCCGTTTACGCTTGTCTGCAAGGATGAAAAATTGACGTTACAGATGGTCAATAAGATAGATAAATTGAAAAAGGATGGAAGTGCAACGCTAAGCTTCTTTCTGGTGATCCACAATAAGAATGTGGAAAAGTATAAGACGAATGTCCAAGTTGATGTAATCTCTGACGGTAAAAAGGTGGAAACACTAAAGACCACATTTATAGCACCTCCTGGGATGGATTAAATTATAAAAGATGAATTGGGGAAATAAAATAGTGATTAGTTTAGCGATTTTCATGATCGGGATCGCGTGTGCGGGGATTTATATGGTCTCCCAAAACTCGGATACACTGGAAGAAGAGGACTACTATGAAAAGAGTCTTCACTATAATGATCGATATGATCGTAAGACCAATGTCAATACGTATGTAGCACAACCCGAAATAGCTAATACAAGGGATACCTTATACATCAATTTTAAGGACGCTAGCAACAAGGGTAAAATCCTGCTTAGACGCCCTTCGGATAGTCATCTCGATTTGGAACTCCCATTTGTAACTTCTGCAGGTATATATCAATTACCCGTCGGGACGTTGAAAAAAGGAATGTGGGAGCTGGCAGTGGAATGGGAGAGTGATGATAGAGTGTACTTCTACGAAAAGAGTATTTTTTTGTAAATCATGAGCTATCACTATCTAGCATTCTTCATGGGACTGTTTGGCAGTTTGCATTGCGCCGTGATGTGCGGGCCGCTATTGCTCGCAGTGCAGGGACACTTACCCGTTACCTGGAAAAGTATATTAAACAAACTACTTTATCAGACGGGACGGATCTTGACATACGGTGTACTGGGAATGTTATTGGGAACTTTCGGTAACCTGGCTTTTGTGCAGGGAGGACAGCGTTGGTTGAGTATAGCGACCGGAATAGTTCTGCTTTTCATTGGCATCTTTCATGTGATAGGTAAATCCTATAAATCGTTTGCCAAGTGGCAAGGTATCGTTGTTAGGCCTTTTGCCAAATTGATGGGAAAATGGCTTTATAGACCCGGTGGAAGTCTGGTGGCAGGTGTGCTCAATGGTATTCTTCCTTGTGGCATGGTGTACATGGCACTGGCCTCTGCGATGAATGCAGCTTCTGTACCTGATAGCTTTTTATTTATGGTGCTATTCGGATTAGGAACGCTACCCTTATTATTTGTGATCTCATTCGCTCGTCAATTTTCAGGAAGAATGATTAAATTCAATTTCAATAAGTGGCTTCCTATGCTTTATATTATAATGGGAGTGTGGTTCTTGCTTAGGGGAGCCAATCTGAATATTCCTTACTTAAGCCCCTTGATCCACCTAGATGGGGCTGCCTCTTGCGCATAATATATATTATTGCCTACTTTTTCGATTTTTGCTAAATTAGTCTGCATTTATTAGCAATAATCCGTATTATCGTATATATGGTCCAATGGTCTTACCGTGTGTAAGAAAGGATTGGTCTTCTGTTGATCTATATAAATAATAGGATATGCAACTAAGCGCAATTGAACCTCATCACGTAAGTCAGGTGTGGGAATTTATAATACAATGGTATTGGATTCCGCTATCCATTCTGTATCTGGGTGTCATATCTACGATACTCATTGAAAATAGAAATCCAAGTAAGACGGTTTCGTGGGTGATGGTGATTGTATTTTTACCTGTAATAGGACTATTGCTCTATTATTTATTTGGACAGAAATTTCAAAAAATCAGAAAATTTCAACGCGTAAATCAGCATCAGGCCGATTTGTTAGATCGAGAATGGAGAAAACTCGAACCCGAAATGGAGCAAGATCTGGAGACTATCGAGCGGTGGATCGGTTCGGCTCATCGTGTATTTACGTTTTTAAAGAATGAAAGACTTTCCTCTCCTTCGTTGAGAAACCATGTGAAGCTCCTGACAAACGGTGAACAGAAGTTTCCAGCACTTCTGACAGCAATTCGAGGAGCCAAGCATGCTATCCACATGGAATATTATATCTTTGAATTGGGACATATAGGTTTAGAAGTCTTGAATGCACTCGAAGAGCGAGCCGCTGCTGGCGTAAAGGTGCGACTGATCGTCGATAGCTTTGGATCTCCTGACTTGGATAAATATTTATCCAAACAACGGCAGTCAAAGATTGAATTTCAACCTTTTCTGCCAGTTACATTTACCTCTCTTGCCAATTCAAACTATCGTAATCACCGCAAAATAGCGGTAATTGATGGACGAATAGGATTTGTAGGCGGAATTAATATCTCCGATAGATATATAAACCGTACCGAATATGAGAATCCTACCTTCTGGCGCGATACATCCGTAATGATAGAAGGCGAAGCCGTAAATATGCTACAGATTAACTTTTGGATGGCCTGGAACCAAACTGAGGGTGAACCGTTTATGATCTCAAAAGAGTACCTGTGCCCCATGCCGTTTAAATATCCAGAACAGACTGCCGTGTCTTTTACTTCCAGTGATCCAGGATCTGTAGGTCCGTTTAACATGGAGGCTATTTTACTCGCCATCAGTGAAGCTAAAGAGAATATACAGCTATGTACTCCCTATTATATCCCCAGCGATGAATTGTCGACAGCTTTACAAGTCGCTGCAGCTTCAGGCGTAAAAGTCGAATTGATGTTGCCCGCAGAATCAGATTCTTACTTTGTACAACATGCCAGTTTTTCATTTTTGAAACCACTCCTAAACAGAGGTGTAAAAGTATACCTTTATAAGAAAGGGTTTATGCATGCTAAGACATTGTGCGTAGATCAGAAAATAGCATTTATAGGAACAACTAATCTGGATATCAGGAGTTTTTATATCAACTTCGAAATATCTGCAGTGATTAGTGATTTAGAACTATGTACCGAGCTGAGCGGAGAATTTGAAAAGGATAAGACGCAGTCTGAATTGCTGACCACCGCAATATGGAAAAGCCGACCAAGATGGAAGCGAGGAATAGATTCGCTATGTAGGCTGTTAGCGCCATTGCTCTAAGTAATGTTAAAATTAATAGGAAGTGATCGGTGTTTCATCAAAAATAGATATATTTAGCATTCTGTAAAATACGATGCTATAAATGAAGCCATTAAAATTTTCTATTGCAATTCTTTTTGCTTTTTACCTTATTCCAATTCAGCTAGTTGCACAAGACAAGCCGACTATTCCAATTAATACAGTTGTCGAACGTGCGCAAAAGCTCTTTCAAGTATACCCGATAGAGAAGGTACATGTACATTTTGATAAACCGTATTATGCTGTAGGGGATACCTTGTGGTTCAAAACCTATCTAAATCGTAATCTATTTGAATACGATCCCTCTAAGATAGCATATGTAGAAGTCTTGAATAGTAGGGATTCATTAATCCAGACATTTAGAGTACCCCTCAAAGATGGAGTAGGAAATGGACATTTTGTATTGGACCCCCAATTTATGGTAAAGGACAATTACCGATTCCGGGCGTATACAAAGTGGATGGGGAATTTTGATCCGGCTTACTTTTTCAATAAAATTGTACCTATAGGAGATGCCATCAACAATAAATTGATCACACATGTGGAATATAAACCCAATGAAAATGGTAATAAGACACAGGTGATGGTGCAGTTCAAAGATAAATCGGGCAATATCCTGAGTAGATCAAAAGTGAATTGGGAGGCGATATCTGGCTGGGAGACAATCGGAAAGGGAAAAGGAGAGACAGATGATATGGGACGGGTCACGATGAATATCTCGGCTAAGGATAAGGAAATGCTCCAAAATGGGTTATTGACCGTAAAAATAGGTGGCGAAAAGGGCGAATCATCCCTTGTGGGGAATTTTTCTTTGAAAAATGCAATATGGAATGCTGATGTACAATTTTTTCCGGAAGGGGGAGATTTGATCGCAGGTCTAGCCAAGAATATTGCTTTTAAAGCGGTGGGTGCAAATGGGAAGGGGTTGACTATCAGCGGAAAAATAGTGGATGCTAAGAATGCCACCATAGTGGAATTTAAAGACCAGGCAATGGGCATGGGCGTCTTCTCTATGCTGCCTATGGCGAATGAAAAGTATAAGGCTATTGTAAAATTCGACAATGGACAAGAGCGGACATATGGATTACCAACACCAAAAGAAGAAGCTGTGAATATTGTATTACATAAGCAGGTGGATTCGACGATACAGATGGGAATCGTGACCAATGATACCTATTTCAAAAAGGTCGAAAATCAACCCTTTTATATTCTAGCAGTCTCAAATGGACAGCTCTGCTACGCCGCACAAGCAACACTCAAAAACCCATCATTTCTATTGTCTATTCCTAAAAACAGATTTCCGAATGGAATTGCACAAATTACATTGATGCGACCTGACGGTACACCTATCAGCGAACGATTGGTATTTATAGAGGCGGAAAATCTGCTAGATATAAAAGTCCAAACGGATAAGCAAGCGTATAAACCAAAAGATCTTGTCAAATTGACATTAAATGTAAATAACAATGGTCAAAAGACTCCAGGTAACTATTCGGTCACTGTAGTGGATCAGACTAAAGTGCCTTATGATGATAATCAGGAGCTTACGATCGTCAATAACTTTTTGCTGACTTCGGATCTGAAAGGGTATATCGAGAATCCTAACTATTACTTTAATACGAAAAATACGAATAGACTGGAAGCTTTAGATGCTTTATTGATGACACAAGGATTTAGAAGATTTTCTTATCCAGATGTGATAGCAGAAAAGCTTCCGCAACTCAACTTTCTACCCGAACAGGGGATATCGCTCTCAGGAGTACTACGGTTAAATACGGGCCGTACCGTTGAAAACGCAGGTCTATTGCTGAAGATCCCGTCGGCAGGTATCAGTAAAGACGCATATACGGATGCGAATGGAAAGTTTGTCTTTGAGAATCTGGTATTCCCAGACTCCTCAAAAGTCACGGTCAATGCACGGAGTAATGCGAATTATAGAAGTCTGGTGATCAATATGGATCAATCCTATTTTCCAGGAATTGATAAAAATAATCCTTATCTCAGTAACGTTGTCGAGAATATTGATCAAGCATTTGCACCGTACTTGGACAATAGCAGAAAGGAATATAGAAAATCTATCTTGCTAGATGAGGTAACGGTCACCGGAGTAGTCAAAAAAGTACAGACGAATAAGGACTTCTCATCTTTATCAGGACTTTCTATGCCTGAGCACCGTATCGATGCATCGCGTCTCTCTGGCTGTACAGTTTTGACGATGTGTCTCAATACGGTCTTGACAGGGATAACCTATGACTCACAAACGCTTAAATATTACGTGAGCCGAGATTATAATGCCGGTGGACGGGTACCTGTTCAATTTTTTCTAAATGGTATGCCTATCGATGAGGCAAGCCTCAACTCTGTAAATGTACCGGATATCGAAGGAATTGAAATTTTTCTTCGTGACGAACTTGGTACGGTGAGTAGAATGTACCAAAATAATGGAGTAGTATCCATTTATACAAAGAAAGTGGAAAAACAGCCTAGAATGTCTTTGGCGCAGATCGAAAGCATGCTGCCAAAAACAAACATAATCGATATGTACCCACTGGGATATATTAAAGAAAGACAGTTTTACATGCCGAAATATGATGCGCCGGAACGAAGAGCAACTAACGACCTAAGAACCACGATTTATTGGAATCCAAATGTAGTTGTTACCGAGACAGGTGAATTGGCATTGGAGTTTTATAATGCTGATGGCAATGGTAAATACAAGGTCGTTGTAGAAGGAATGGATCAGACAGGAAATGTGGGACGTCAGGTATTGGAATACCAGGTCAAGTAGGCGGGGGAAGCATATTAATAAAAAAGGGAACGCAAATCGCAGTTCCCTTTTTATTGTGATATTATTTTTTAGATTTCGCAGATATCTTAGTGGAAGTCCCGGCGTCATTGGTGTCAGAATCAATCTCTAATTCCGTCTGCTTAACCAGTACGGCAAAAGAGGTCGGTTGAATACCTTTGCCGTAGCGTATTGCAATTTCTTTAGTAAACTCAGCTCCAAAGTATAGAATGGCTGATGAGTAATATACCCAGCCTAACAAGACAATGATAGAACCCGCAGCTCCATATGCACTGGCCGTGGCGGATTGAGAAAGATAAGTGGATATCCCATAGCGACCTATCATAAAGAGTAACGCAGTAAAAATCGCTCCTCCTAGAATATCCCGAAATCTTACTTTGGCATCCGGAAGAAAGGAAAATATAAATCCGAATAATGAAGTGATAACAAGAAAGGTAATGCCTGTATTGATCCAGTCGAGCATCGGGAGACTGATCATATCAAAGTATTGACCTACTGTATTGGTCAAGGTGACAATAATTCCATTTATCATTAAAGAAGCGATCAGTAAAAAACCAAGACCCAAAACCATCGAAAAAGAAATCAGCCGGTTAATGATTAATTTGACCCAGCCTTTTTTGACTTTAGCTTTTACTTTCCAAATCGTATTGATCGAGTCCTGAATGTCTACAAATATCGTTGTGGAGGTAATGATCAGTGTCACGATACCGACAATGATCCCGATATTTGACTTGTTGTCAAAACTGATTTTCTGTATTGCAGATTGGATCTGCACTGCGACGTCCTTTCCAAAAAGAGCGGTAAACTCACGGAAGACTTCGTCTCTGGCTCCAGTAGGCCCCTCTAGCTGAGTGCCGTAGAAAAAGCCAATGCACCAAATGACTATCATGATAAGTGGACCTATCGAAAACACGGTGTAGTATGCGAGAGAGGCGCTCATTTTCATGCACTTATCGTCAAGAAAACCATTGACAACGTTGATCATAAGCCCCCAGAAATCTTTAATTTTATCCTTAAAAGGAATTTTTGACATAAATTGACTAATTTTTACTTCCGTTTTCTGCATAAATGCCTTCGATTATACCCTCAAATTTTTGAAGTATGATCTTCCGTTTTAAACTCAGCTTCGGTGTGAGCTCTCCACTGTCGATACTCCACTCTTTGGGAAGCAACACAAATTTCTTAACCTGCTCCCAATGACCAAATCCAGCATTCAAGCGATCCAATTCCCGTTGATACTTAGCAATGACTTGTTGATCTTTGATGATGTCCTCTTTTGACTGAAAATTGATGCCTTTGTGTTTACACCATTTCTCCAATTCTTCAAAAGCAGGTACGATTAACGCTGAAGGGAATTTGCGATTCTCCCCGATCACCATTACCTGTCCAATTAACGTGGATTCCATGAATTTGTTTTCTAAGGCCTGTGGAGCAACGTATTTCCCTCCAGCAGTTTTGAACATCTCTTTCTTACGATCGGTGATTTTTAGAAATCCGTCATTTGATAGTTCGCCTATGTCGCCGGTATGGAAGTAACCTTCAGAATCAATAGATTCTTGTGTAGCTATATCATTTTTGTAATACCCCTTGGTGACACTGGGACCCTTAACCAATATCTCCCCATCTGCGGCAATTTTCACTTCGAGATTGTTGAGTACCTGACCCACAGTCCCAAAGCGTACTCCTTTTGGAAGCCAGCTATTTACTGCGATCACAGGAGAGGTCTCTGTAAGTCCATATCCTTCAAGCACTTTGATGTCAGCTGCCCAGAATACGCGGGCTAGACGCTCTTGTAATGCTGCTCCTCCTGAGACAATCATCTTGATCTGACCACCTAGAGCTTCTTGCCACTTTGAAAAGATTAATTTTCGTGCAATGCCTAGTTTGAAATTGTAAAAAGCGCTGTTATTCTCTGGTTCTTTAAATTCGTGACCTAAGTCCAATGCCCAGAAGAAAAGAGCTTTTTTAATCCCCGTCAGAGCTTTACCTTTTTCTACGACTTTGTCATATACTTTTTCCAAAACCCGAGGCACAGTAGTGAAAACGATAGGTTTGACATCATTGATATCCGCAACAATATTGTCCAATGTCTCGGCATAGTATATTTGAACACCACGTGAGAAATAGAGATATACCACCATCCGCTCGAATATATGACAAAGAGGCAAGAAACTAAGTGCCTTATTGTACTCGGATTGCAGAAGGTGATTGCTCGCCTGAACATTGCTCATCAGATTCTTGTGGGTCAACAGCACACCCTTGGGCTTGCCTGTGGTTCCAGATGTGTAGATCAATGTCAGTAAGTCATCCTCTGATACAGCATCTCTATAGGGTTGGAGATCAATGCTCTGCTGCTCTCCAAATGCAATGACTTCGTCCAACGAGATGAAACCTTCTATCTTATCAAATGTAAATATATTGATGTCCATCTGATTCGCCGAAAGGGCAGTCTGGATTTTGTCAGATAGCTCTTGGTTGCTGACGAAGACAGAGCGTACTTCGGCGTCTGCCAATATATAAGAGAGATCCTGGCTTGATAGGGTGGGATACAGTGGGACGATAGCGGCTCCAATTTGGTTAGCCGCAAAGTCAATGAAATTCCATTCTGGCCGATTGCCAGACATGAGGGCAATCCGGTCGCCTTTCTGAACACCTCGAGCAATCATCGCCCGACTGATGTTATCGATGATGGCAACGAATTCATCTGTGGAATAAGTTTTCCATTCATTCCCCCTTTTACCAGCTACCATTACTGATTTGCTAAATTCTGCCTTATAACGCGTAATAAAATCGAATACTCTAGTTAGTTTGCTCATATCTTCAATTAACTGGGTTTATAATGGAATAACCATCTTTCGAACTAAGATAATAATTTTAAGGCTTTTATTTACCTAAAACGTGATCAAATATATACCAAAAATCTTTTAGAGCCGTTAAAATGATGTTACATTTCTGTAAGCGGGGTAATCTTGCTGTATGAATGGGAAGCACGATGGTTGTAGATATAAATCACGTGTTTTTATAATACACAAAAGCAAATTATGGAGGGGGTTTGTTACCTTTGGTATTCGTGAATGCAAAGCATTTTATCTAAATTTAGTGTTTATATTTTAATTTAATTTTTAATGAAGAAAACGTACTTATTAACGCTTGCGATAGGCTTTTTGACGCTGCTTTCGCTTGATGTTAAAGCCCAATTGACCAGTGACCATGCTATCGGAGGTAGATTTGGATCTGCTCAAGGTGTGACTTATCGTTATACAATGAATGAGGCACGGGCAGTTGAAGGTATTTTGAGTATTCAAAGTAATTCGGAGTCAAGAAGATTCAGGTTGGTAGGTCTCTATGAGTTTCATAATACACTCGCAGGAGATTTTAACTGGTTCTATGGTTTTGGTGGTAGTGTGGGTAGCTACACCAGAAAACCCTTTACTGATGCAAACGGAAATAGATATGATCGCTCCTCAGAAGCCATCATTAGTATAGACGGTGTGATAGGAGTGGAATACAATATCCCAGAAGCACCACTCGCAATTTCTCTGGATGTCAAGCCGTATTTTGATTTTCTGCAGAGTAGCAGTATTAAATTGATCGATCCGATCGGTTTTTCAATCCGTTATAAGTTCTAAAACAAAAAATCAGCTGGAGGACATCTTCCAGCTGACTTCTTGTTTTTATCTACTTGACAACCACGTTTTGGCGAGTTTAACCTGGTGCGCATTCTGTGTTTGGAGAGGGACAATCTTATACGATCTCTTAGCACTGGTATCCAGAGATATGTTAAGTTCCCGCATGACTCCATCACGTGCTACCAATACTTTTAGTCGGTCGCCTACTTGACCGTTGGCTAAAGCATACTCCAATTCCCGACCAGCAGGATCCAGCCGAATACCATTAATAGCGATTAACTCATCCTTGACGCTCAGTCCTCCCGTCCATCCTGTGCTTCCTCGCTCGACATGTGTAATCATGACGCGCTGTTCATTTTTACTAACAGTGATTCCTATACTTAGTTGCGGTGAGTCTAGTAAGGTGTCGATCATTTCGTAACCGACGCGATTAAAATAGTCGTTATAATCCAGCTCCTCTAGTGCATATACTGCTTCAAATATCTTACTTAGATCTACTCCAGAGACATTTTCTGCCAATTCTTTAAATTCGGACTCTTCAAATCCTCGATTCTCTTCTAGGTAAAACTTTTGGTAGGCGGCTCTCAATACATCATCCAAGCGCTTTTCACCATTGGTCCCGGAGATAATCGCAATATCAATGGCACATGCCAGCATAGCGCCCTTATTATAATAAGAAATGGAGGTATTTAGACTGTTTTCGTCAGGTCTGTATTGTTTAATCCAAGTGTCAAAACTGGACATACCAACGGATTGTAATGCATACCCCGGCCTATTATATACGGTGTTGAATTCTGCGACGAGGAATTGCAGGTACTCCTCTTCTGAAGTAAAGGCACAACGTCTTAAGATAAGGTTGTCGTAGTAGGCCGTGAACCCTTCCATTATCCAAAGCCCTGATGTATAGTTCTCCGCTTCGTAGTCAAATGGTCCTAACGCTTTCGGGCGTAATCTCTTCACATTCCATAAGTGAAAGTATTCGTGTGCAACTAAATTTAGAAAGTTTTTATAAACGACCTCTTGATTATATCCATTGCGAGTAGCACCCAATACCGTCGAATTCAGGTGTTCAAGACCACCGCCCCCTGAATGAAAATTATGGGTGATAAACACATACCGATCATTGGGATTGCTTCCCCACACCTTGGTTTCTTCTTCCACTATTTTGGTAATATCCGTAGCAAGGCGATCTTTGTCGTAGTTTCCACCATTTACCATCGCAAACTCATGCGGAATCCCACTTGCTTCAAATGTCCAAATATCCTGATTGCCGATCTCAAAGGGACTGTCATAGAGGACGTCAAAGTTGTGCGCAAAGAAGGTGTTCTCTTGATCCGGAACCGTGTCAAGCCCAGTAGAGATGTGCTTCCAGTCATCAAATGGAATAATTTTTATTTCGGAAGTATGATCGAGATGCCCATCAATGAAAAAGAATGTTGCTGCAGGTACAATGAAAGCATGGGTGTCATCTACAAAACTGGTCCGTACGGATGCTTCGAAAGCGTATACACGATAAGATATCTTAACATTATGCTGTTGGTTAAATATTCGCCATGTATTTTTACTGATTTTCTCAAAAGGTATTAAATCACCAGATTCACCATGTACACGCAGTGCCTCTAGGTTTTTGGAATATTCTCTAATGAGATAAGAGCCAGGTGTCCATACTGGCATTTTGATGTCTATATAGTCGTGCTGGAAGTTGATGATAGACATCTCTATGTCAGCATAGTGTGCCTGTGGTTCAGTAAAAGATACCTGGAAATTTATTTTAGAATTCGTCATTTGCCCAGTTTATGGTGTGATCTCACTTATTTGGAATGTTACAAAGGTAAGGGTATGCTTTTGTTGAGCCAAATTATTCAGCCTGTAATTGTATTACTGGATTCATTTACCAGCTGTTTTTTGAGTAATCGATTTTGTGTATATTACCTCATTAAAATAATCTTCTATCGGATAGGAGAAAATAGTAATTTGCTTTTATATGCAATACAATCTATAATTGTATTGCATATAAAAGCAAATTTATCTAAGTTTGATGTTAGGGTAGCTCCCCTTTTTGAATAGACAAAATATGATATTAGTTGCAGACAGTGGATCATCAAAATCGGATTGGATTTTAGACTTGCCTGATAGTAAACCATTGACATTTTCAACCAAAGGTTTGAATCCTTTTTTTGTTAGTGAGAAAGAAATCGAAAAGGTATTGAAGGATGTGCCGGAGATTATCCCTTATGCAGATGAGATTAAGGAAGTTTATTTTTATGGGGCTGGCTGTGTGACCCCAGATCGAAGAGAATTGGTCTCGAATGCCTTGACGCATCTTTTTCCTTCGGCTTTTATATCTGTCGAATCTGACTTACTGGGATCAGCACTGGCTACTTGTGGCTTGCAGAAAGGATTCATAGCGACATTAGGTACAGGATCGGATGTGAGTTTTTATAATGGAGAGTATCTATTACAAAGCCACAATGGTAATGGTTACGTCCTTGGAGACGAGGGGTCAGGTGCATGGTTTGGCAAGCAGTTGATCACCAGTTTTTTGTATGGTCGAATGCCAATCGATATTGCTGGACGATTCGAAGAAAAGTACCGATTGACGAAAGATGTGGTCATTAAAAATGTGTATCAACGAGAGCGCCCCAATGCTTATTTGGCAAATTTTGCAGAGTTTATGGATGCCAATCGACTGCATACTTTTATTGATACTCTTCTTCGAAAAGGATTCGATGAGTTTGTAAGAACCAATATTCTTACATATCCCAACTATTGGGAATACGAATGTCATTTTGTAGGTTCTATCGCTTTTCACTTCGATCTAATCCTTCGGGATGTATGTCGTATACATGGTGTACAGGTCGGGACGATATTAAAATCTCCTATACAAGAGATCTTTGACTTTGTGATAGAGCGTGAAAAGAACTCCATTTTAAATTTTTAAAAATTAATATATGATTTTAATGACATTAATGATGTGTATGTCGATGATATCGAATACACCTCCAGCGCCTAGTATCTATGACTACAGTTTTAAGGATATGGAAGGCAATACGATCAAACTTTCAGACTATAAAGGTAAGAAGCTCCTGATCGTCAATACCGCCTCGAAATGTGGATTTACCAAGCAGTATAAAGACTTGGAAGCACTAAATGAGCAATACGGCGATAAAGTAGTCGTGATCGGATTTCCTGCCAATAACTTTGGTGGACAAGAGCCCGGTACAAACGAAGAGATTCAGGAATTCTGTGAAAAGAATTTTGGAGTCACATTCACGCTTTCAGAAAAAGTAGAGGTAAAAGGTGATCAAATAGATCCACTTTTCAAATTTTTGACAACACAAGACAACCCAGACTTTAAAGGTGATATCAAATGGAATTTTGAGAAGTTTCTGATTGACGAGCAGGGAAAATTGGTACATCGGTACCGCTCAGCTGTTAATCCAATGGATAAGGCTATTATCACTCAATTGTAGTTCCATCGGTAAAAATAAAGAAGCGACTTCTGTGGGGCAGAAGTCGCTAACTAACCAATTATAAACCTAAATTATGAAAAGTATTTTCTAAGTCTATTGCTAGACCTTGTTGCTCGCTTATTGTACTAGATACTAATCAAAGAGCTTGCCAAAAAAATACGTTTTTAAATATTGGTGTGTTAAGTTTTTGTTAATAGTGTATTTTTTACGCCAGCCTATAGTAACAAGAGCGGCATCTGGGCTCATAGCTCTCCTTCTCGCCAATTAATACCTGTTGATCATCTTCTGTAAGTCTATAAGAGTAGTTCGCAGGAGCCCCGCACCTCACGCACACAGCATGTACTTTTGTCACGTGCTCGGCTATAGCCATCAAGGCTGGAATCGGACCGAAAGGCATTCCCTGATAATCCATGTCAAGTCCTGCTACAATAACACGATAGCCTTTATTGGCTAGTTTGATACACACATATGGAAGCTCGTCGTCAAAAAACTGCGCCTCATCGATACCAACTACTTTAGTGTCCGCACTCAGTAGCAGGATAGCAGAAGAGTGCGCCACAGGAGTCGAAGGGATACTGTTTCGATCATGTGAGACCACCAGTGTTTCATCGTACCGGACATCAATTGATGGTTTGAAGATTTCCACCTTTAAGCGAGCGAATTGAGCTCTTTTGAGACGTCTTATCAGTTCCTCGGTCTTGCCTGAAAACATAGAGCCACAAATGACTTCAATACTCCCGCATACACTTCTGCTTTCTCGAAAATTGTGCTCAGAAAATAACATGTTAAAAAAATGCTTTTGTAAAAATATTTGAGATAGTAAAACGTTAGAATATTGACATCTACAGACCTCAATAGGGGACTAATATCGAAATAAAATGTTAGATTTGACATAGTCAAATGTTGATGGATACCGAAATAGGTCGTTTTCAATAACTTGAATTTTGGTTAACAAACGTTGTCATGGTGTTATAAATATAAAATTTAGAAATAAAAGATGGCTGCTACAAAACAAGATATCTTCGCTAAAATAGGCGATTTGCTTTTAGAGTTAAATGAACAGTATGCTGCATTAGGAGAAAGTGAAAGTTGTGAATTAGTGGAGGTCTCTCTGCTGGAAGCAAAAGCAAAATTTCTCGCTAATCATATTAATATTTTGAAAGTCTTGAAATTGCAATCTTCAAAGCCAGAACCTGATCTTGCCGAAGGAAACTCCGCGGGATATCGTGTGGACAATGAGGTGAAGAAAGTCGCCTTTGCAGACTTCTTTACGCCGCCATCTACACATAGTATCGAGGAGACCGATAGCCAGCAGATACATGCTGAAATTGAAGATGATTTGGCAGCTACTGCTGATAAATCAACTCCTTCAGAACATGATATCAAGGAGGAAGCTATGGTCTTGGATAGTACTCCATCACCTCAATACGAACCTATTGACGAAAATCCAAAAGTGGAAGTGCAGCTAGATCAGGCGGAGACGGCAACAGATATTCCTGCAGTTGAAGCCCAACCTATAAAACAAATGCAGTCATTTTTTGAAACGACTGCACCACGAGAGGAGAACAGTGTACCTGCTTTCCCAGATCCGGTCGAGGAGCGTCCTGTCGAGCCGGTCGTCAATACAGTGATTATTGAGGAAAAGGAAGTTGTTGTTGCTGAGCAGAAAAACCAAGTGGACGAAAAGTCCACACGGCCACTGACGCTGAATGAGATGATCTCCCAACAGAAAAAAGCTGGATTAAACCAACAGAATATCTTTCAAACAAATCAACACAATGCCGAACGTATTACAGATCTGAAATCGGCTGTAAGTCTTAATGATAAATTGTTATTCATTAAAGATCTATTTAATGGATATAGCTTAGCTTATAGTGAGGCAATAGAATTATTGAATAGGTTCGATAATTTTGCAGAGGCAGATGCCTTCTTACAGACAAATTACTCGTTGAAAAACGGCTGGGCTGACAAAACGCAGACTGTAGATAAGCTGTATGCAGTACTGAGAAAGAGATTTATTTAATATTGGAATACCTGTATTTAATCTAAAAGCTGTAGTCATATTGACCACCGCTTTTAGATTAAATCAAATTTGATCCAATGCAGACCTTGGTGTCCGTAAATAAAGTACTTGGGTTGGATGATCTCTGCCATCAACTCTAGTTCAGTCAAAAAATCCTTACCTGGTATAGCCGCAAAATCGTCTTTTTTTACCAAGTATAGTTGATTATTCCGAATCGCCGGAATTTCTTTCCACATGTCTTGATTGATAAATTCAGGCAATTGTCCATATAAGGTAAACTCATCCTGCTTTATGATCAGTATTTGTGCTTGTTGATATGCGTCGAGGGATAGTGGAATACCTCCTGCAATTCTTATCGTATCATCTGCAAGTGCGCTTTCCAGTAAAGAGGGAGGCGTGATGCTATCCAAAAGCAATACTTTTGGTCTGGTATCCTGTGCGATGAACTTTAGTTTGTGTAACACAATATCGACTTCTTCTTCCAGCTGGTCGACCAAGTCAGCATTCGGAGCGTATATATTGGAAAAATGCTGTATAAACTCTTTCAGGTCCTTAAAGGAAGAGATCTGTAGAGAAGATGACACTAGGGCGGCATCTGCCGATATTTCCTGTAATTCTAGTCGCTCGGTCAATTCTGTTATTAGGGTGTTGTTGATGTCAGACATACGGCAAAGTTAATAATGATCAGAATAACAACCTAATCTATGCTGTAAGTCGTGGGTTATATTTTCTCTTTCAGCTTGCTATTTCGTAAATTGCGTATTCAAATTGCAAAATAAATTAAAAGATATGTTTGATAAACTTTTTGAAGCCCAGCAAAAGGCACAGGAAATTAAGAAAAGATTAGATCATATTTCTGTCTTTGGAGAAGCAGAGGGTGGTGTGGTCAAGGTGGTAGCTACAGCTAATAAGGAGATCAGGGAGATCACGATCGACCCTGTTTTTCTCTCCAATGCCGACAAAGAAGAGCTTGAAGAGCTGGTGGTAGTTGCAATAAATAAAGCTTTGGTCCAAGCTGAAAATGTTAGCCAATCCGAGATGCAAGCCTCAGCACAAGACATGCTAGGTGGTCTAGGTGGCTTAGGAAACTTGTTTAATAAATAATATGAAAGCAACATACTATGGTCAATCCTGTGTGGGATTTGACTTTAATGGGACGGAGGTGTTGTTGGACCCATTTATCCAATACAACTCCTTGGCAGCGAATATCAATGTTCAGGAATTAAGGCCGGATTATATTTTCCTGAGTCATGGACATCAGGATCATGTAGCAGATATGTTGACCATTCAACAAAATAGTGGAGCAGTGGTCGCAACGGTGGTTGAAACGGCCGCATGGGTACGTCGGCAGGGAGTAGCGGATGATAAAGTTATAGAATTTAATCTTGGAGGGACAATACGCACATCTTTCGGTAGCGTCAAAATGGTAATTGCAGTCCATACAAATAGTACTCCAGATGGAGCATATGGTGGATGGCCAGTTGGTTTCGTACTCTTTGTCGGAGATAAAAAGATTTACTTCGCAGGTGATACCGCCTTAACATATGACATGAAATTGTTGGAAGATCTAAATTTGGATTGGGCTTTTTTACCCATTGGAGGGCATTATACGATGGATGTGGACGATGCGGTAAAAGCTGCTGGATTTATTAACTGCAAACGTATTGTTGGTATTCATTATAATACATTTCCGCCAATTACCATTGATACGGAAGAGGCTATCCGCAAATTTGATGCGGCTGGTTTACAATTGTCTTTGCCATCTATTGGAGAATCATTTCTGCTGTAATGTCCAACTAGGTAGCATAAAAAACGGTTGAATGTTTTGTTCAACCGTTTTTTATATTCTTGAATATGATTGTCGCTAATTATTTCTTAGCCGCACGATTCATATGAAATTGAACCAAATCATCAATAGGTGAACGTAAAATCTTACCTACCTTCATTCCGTATTGCTGCGCCTTATGTTCCAATACATTACGGAAATTGTACCCGACAGAGCCAATGCAATTGAATGTATAGTCTTGGTAATTAGGATATTTGCTGACTAGATTGTTGAAAAATGCTTCAAATGAATCTTCAACGATCTTACGTGTATATTCAATGTTTACATTGTTATCGTACACAAATTTACTAAAGCTTGCACAGAATCTATTGGCCAAAGGTTTCGTATAGACTGTGTCCATAATTTCATCAGGAGTTAGCTTATATGTTTCGAAGAAAACCTTCTTTACATCTGTAGGCATTAAGTCTCTGATGTAGTCAATTAATAGTTTTTTTCCAATATAACTACCGCTACCTTCATCGCCTAGAATGTAAGCACCAGAATCGATGTTTCTTGTGATTTCTTCACCATCATAAACACATGTATTTGTTCCTGTACCTAATATAGCCGCAAAACCAGCTTCTGTTCCAAGAAGAGCTCTTGCTGCAGCTAATAAGTCGTGACCTACTTCAACTTGAGAGTTTGGAAATACCTGTTTGATCGCATCGATTACGATTTGTGCTTTCTCTTGATTGTGAACACCTGCCCCATAATAGTTTACCTCACTAATTTTTTCAAATGGTAAATCAAGTGGAAGACCTTTTTTTAATGAATTCACGATGTAATTACTATCCACAAAATATGGATTGTATCCTTCCGTATTAAAGTAAATCTTCTTATTAGAATCATCTAACAAACACCAGTTTGTTTTGGTAGATCCTCCGTCAGCAATTATAATCATTATTGTGAAGTTAATTTTTGTTTATATTGTTTGTTGTTTTAAAAAAAATAAAATGTTTGTCTGTCCGAAAATACGTTTTTTAAATATAAAAACCACATTAATTGACTCGTTTATTTTGATTAAAAATGAGTGCTTCATCACTTTTTAACTAAAAACGGCGTTTACAGATCTGTAAACGCCGTTTTTTATTTTCGTCACAATTGTGTTTAATAGTGTACTAAATACAATTAGTTATCTTCTTTTTATAAAACTAGTGGGCACCTTCAGACTCAATTTCGTCCATATTAATGCCTTGTTTTTTCAAGAATCCTCTTACCATTACTGCAAAGATTACAATGTACACAAAGCCGAAAAGTGGTAATATATATGAATTATGTATACCAATAATGTCAGCTAGTTTGCCTTGGATAGGGGGGATAACCCCTCCACCGAGTATCATCATCACAAGAAATGCCGATCCCTGAGCGGTGTATTTGCCAAGTCCAGCAATAGAAAGACTGAATATGGAAGACCACATGATCGAACATGCCAATCCACCAGCTAAGAAAGCGTAGATCGCAACGACTCCAGAGGAAGCTAGACCGACAGTCATCGCTAGAATTCCGAATATACCAAAGATAATTAATGTGCGTACAGGCTTATCTTTACTTAAAAAGAAGGCGATGACCTGTAATGCAATACAGATACTGTAGAAGTAAAGATGTGACATCTCAAATCCAGCTAATGTATTGACGCCAATAATTACTGAAAAAGCAATAAAAGGAACAATAATAAGTAAAAGCTGTTGGGTTGATTTAGCCAATTTGAATGCGCTGATAGCCCCAGCCCATCTACCGATCATCATACTTCCCCAATACATAGATACATATGGTGTGATTTGGGAAGACTGTAGGCTGCCAAATTCTTTTAACGTAAGAAGCTCCCCAAGGTTACTTCCGATCGCTACCTCTACTCCTACGTATAAAAATAGTGCTAGCATACCGAGTACCAATTGTGGGTATTTCATAGCTCCCCAGCCTTCTGCGTTCTTGCGAGCACTGAAGTTTGAGTAAAGTAACCCCCCAACGATGACAATAAATGCTCCTGCCAGCCACATCATCCTGGTTTTCTCCAACGGATGTGATATCTCTGCAATCTGTGCTTTGAGCTGATCTATAGCATTGCTATCTGTAAGTGATTTTAATTGTTCACGTAGAGCCTCTATCTGAATGGCTTCTGCACTCTTGTAACTTAAAAATACAGGTGCAAACATTGCAAATAGTAGTACCGTCATAATGATCAATGTCCGTAAGGCCTTATTTGCTTTTTCCATAGGCTCATTACTTATGCCTGCGGGAACTTTTTTAGAAAAATGAAATAATGCAGCAGCTAAGACGAAGAGTAGACCAACACCTATATAAAGAATGATCACCTTGTCTAAAGGAAGATTTGCAATTTCGCTATCCGAAATCGTTTCAAATGTGCCGAACAATGCAAAACCGATAACTAATGGTCCAATGGTAGTTCCAAAGGAATTGATCCCTCCACCTAAATTAACACGGGATGAACCTGTCTTGGGATCGCCCAGAAGGACAGCAAACGGATTGGCTGCGGTCTGCTGCAGTGAAAAACCTAAAGCAACAGTGAAGAGTCCAATTAACATACCAATGTAGAGATTTACTTCTACAGCAATAATCATGGCTCCAGCACCCAATGCTGAGAATAACAGACCATAGACTATACTCTTCTTGTAACCCCAGTGACCAACCAGATCTTTTCCTTTTAATGTACTGAAGATGAAAAGTAATAGGGCCCCAATGTAATAAGCTGTATAGAATGCAAAGTCAATCAGCTGAGATTGAAATTGATCTAAATGAAAGTAGTTTTTACAAAAAGGAATGAAGACACTGTTGCCAGCAGCAATGAAACCCCAAAAAAAGAATACCACAACTAAGGTGTACAAGGCCGGGTAATTTGTTTTAATTTCGTTTTCTTTCATGAAAGGTGATTTTAAATAAGACAGCTAACATACAAAGAATTCAAAATATTATTCCATAATTTATTCAAAAAATTTGCGTTATAAGATTTAGTAAAACGTTTTACTTATTCATGCATCATTTTTATTTAGTTTTTTTTGCGATTTTCCTTTGAAATTAGAAGAGTTATGTTTTTCTTTGTGGCGGTTCTCAAAAATTATCCGTTATTGGTATAACAGAATTCACTTAGTTCTGGATGCCAATCATTTTAACATAACAACATAATTTTGAAATTGTTGAAACTAAACGGGTGATTTTCATGTTAAGTAAAAAATCCTATATATTATAATACATATAAAAATTAATGGATATTAATGAATTGAATGCAAAGCTCGTTTCCGAATTGCGCGAGATTGCCAAAGCTATTGGTATTGGAGATGCCGATAAATTAAGAAAGCAAGAGCTCATTGATCGAATTATCCAAACAGGAGATGAGAATAGCGCTGGAGCTGAAGAAGCCGTCGTTGAATCATCTACTGACCAAGACGATGCCACCGAACGTCCGAGAAAACGTACACGTACGGTTAAAACAGAGCCTGTGACAGTACGTCGCAGAAGCGAAGAGCTGCCAACGGAAGCATATTCTGCACCAGAAAGAAGTGCTGAGCCCGTTGAGGAGATCAAGACAGCAGTGGCACCTAAGGTTGCTGCAGCAAAAGCTGAAACTCCGGTTGTCCCAACCGATTTTGATAACGTTATTGTTAATGAAGGTGTTCTGGAAATTATGCCGGATGGCTACGGTTTCCTCCGTTCTTCAGATTATAACTATTTGACTTCACCCGATGATATCTATGTATCTCAATCACAGATCAAGCTTTTTGGCCTAAAGACAGGGGATACGGTAAGGGGATCTATTCGTCCTCCCAAAGAAGGTGAAAAATATTTTCCATTGGTAAGAGTAGAAGCTATTAATGGCCAAAATCCTGCCGAAGTTAGAGATCGTGTACCCTTCGATTACTTGACCCCACTATTCCCGACAGAACGTTTGAATCTGAATATGGGTGCGAGTAATTATTCTACTCGTATCATGGATTTGTTTACCCCGATAGGAAAAGGACAGCGTGGATTGATCGTTGCTCAGCCTAAAACCGGTAAGACCAATCTATTGAAGGAAGTTGCAAATGCAATTGCAAAAAATCACCCTGAAGTATATTTAATTATTTTACTGATTGATGAGCGTCCTGAGGAGGTTACAGATATGGCACGTAGTGTACGGGCTGAAGTCGTTGCTTCTACATTTGATGAACCTGCTGATCGCCACGTTAAGATTGCTAATATCGTGTTGGAAAAAGCGAAACGTATGGTCGAGTGTGGTCACGATGTCGTCATCCTGTTAGACTCAATTACAAGACTTGCACGTGCATATAATACAGTAGCTCCTGCTTCAGGTAAGATTCTGTCTGGTGGGGTGGATGCAAATGCATTACATAAGCCTAAGCGTTTCTTCGGTGCTGCACGTAATATTGAAAATGGTGGTTCATTGACCATATTGGCTACAGCATTGACCGAGACCGGTTCTAAGATGGATGAAGTAATCTTTGAAGAATTCAAGGGTACTGGTAATATGGAACTTCAGTTGGATCGTAAACTTGCTAATAAGCGAGTATTCCCTGCTATTGATCTAACCGCTTCAAGTACACGCCGTGATGATTTATTATCTGACAAGGATACATTACAACGTGTGTGGGTACTACGTAACCACCTGGCGGATATGAATTCAAATGAAGCGATGGAATTCTTATTGTCTCAAATGAGAGGTACAATTTCAAACGAAGAATTTTTGATCAGTATGAATGGGTAAAACCCATTTAAATGTATAATTTTGAGCCGTCTTTGGGGTTATTCCTAAAGATGGCTTTTTACTTTTAATACGTGTGACACCATCGTTTAATCACTATTAAAAAAAACAAAACTATATCCTATGAAAAAATATATTCCAAATACGCTAACCTGTCTTAATCTTTTTAGTGGATGCATTGGTGTACTATTTGCGTTAAAAGGGGAGTTCCAATTTACTTTTTATTGTGTGCTGTTCTCTGGAGTATGTGATTTTTTCGATGGAATGGCCGCACGGACGCTTAATGTGAAGTCGACGATAGGTAAAGAATTGGATTCTTTGGCGGATATGGTGAGTTTTGGATTTTTGCCGGGATCCGTCATTTATTTTTTACTAAAGGAAATCAATACAGCGGAATCTTTATTGCCGTATTTGGCATTTATTATGACTGTATTCTCGGGGTTGCGTTTAGCAAAGTTTAACGTTGATGAGCGTCAATCAACTGATTTTATAGGTCTCAACACACCTATGAATACTTTTTATATTATTTCCATACCGTTCATTGCACAAGTCTACCCAGAGTGGGTTATGACCAACATCTTTTTGTTGCTTACCACAGTATTGTCAAGTGTATTGCTGGTGTCTGAAATCCGTCTTTTCTCGATGAAGTTGTCGTCTTTGAGGTGGAAAGACAACAAATTCAAGTATATATTTTTACTAATGAGTACAGTACTTGTAGTAATGTTGAAGTTTTTGGCATTACCAATCGTACTATTGCTATACATTCTGCTGTCAATTATTCACTTTAGAAGTCAGAAGATGGTAGGTCTTTAATCTAGAGACTTTAAATACCGTTCAAGTTCGGTGTAAAGTTCTCTAATCTGTATATCCAATGAGTTAAAGCGCTCGGTGATTTCGTTCATATCCTGATGGTTTTTGGCCAGAGATTCAATTTCTATTATCTTATTTTTTAACGTGAATGCCCCTATATATTCCATTGTCGGCTTGATATGGTGCGCTCTACTTGCTATTTCGTCGTAGTTTTGCTGAGATACAGCGGATTTGAGAGCAGAGATGTCTATGGGTGTTTGTGAAAGATATAGACTGACGAACTCACGGATCGTGTCGCGATTGTCCATCATGGTTGTCGAGATGATGTAAGGATCTATTAGATTGTAAATAGTCATAAACTTAGTTATTTAGTAGATGGACAACAGAACTATCGGGACTGTTATATAACAGTGACTGGTTAGTCTGCCCTAAGATCGGATGTATAAATTGTGGCGCAATCTCACTCAGCGGTATTAATACAAAGTTACGTTCTTGTAACAATGGGTGAGGGATAAATAAGTTCTCTTCATTAATAATGTCTGCGTTGAAATACAGGATATCAATATCAATCACGCGGGCACCCCATTTTTCCGTACGTATACGGCCAAGTTTGTCTTCTATTAATTGTGTTCTTCTAAGTATTTCTTGTGGTGAGTATACTGTTTCTACCAATAGAACTTGATTAATAAAGGTGGGTTGATCAGTAACCCCCCATGCTTCCGTCTCATAAAGATGAGACGAGTTTGCCAGTTTTCCAATGGACTCCTCAATATGCAGTCGTGCATGCTGGAGTTGGAGCTCCCGAGCCCCCAAGTTAGCGCCTAATAGTAGATATACCTGATTCATGAATGAAAAAACTAATTTAGTGTTTTGCTTGTATATTATATTGTAATAACTAATTTATTGATTTACTTTTATGGCGATTACAGATTGCAAATTAAACAATACTAAAGGTTAAAACAATATGTGAACAGTTTTGATAAGCAAATGCAAAAAAACATTTACATTAAGGTGCAACAGTCATTAAGAAAAACAGAGCCTGCGAGCTCATAAAGTAAATAATCAAATGAAATCATTTTTGAAGTACGTACTAGCGACCGTTACCGGAATTATTATTTCCACGGTTCTTATTTTTATTATTATAGCAGGTATTATTGGATCTATAGTTAGTTCAGCATCTAAAGATACGTCACCCGTAATAGCTGATAATTCAGTGCTGTATATCACGCTTAATCATGCGATCAAAGAGAGAGGAGAGACAAATCCGCTGGAAGGGGTTGATATCCCCGGTTTGGGTACGGTCAAGACGCTAGGATTAGATGAAATCCTAGAACGGATTGAGTCTGCAAAAAAAGACGATAAGATTAAAGGCATTTATTTGAATTTGACGGGTGTAAATGTCGGTTTTGCAACACTTGAGGAAATCAGGGATGCTTTGTTAGACTTTAAGGGTTCAAAGAAATTCATCGTTTCCTATAGCGAGGGGTATACGCAAAAAGCATATTACTTAGCTTCAGTGTCCGATAAGGTATATCTGAATCCCGAAGGTAGCTTAGATTTTAGAGGGTTGAGCAGTTCTATTATGTTTATGAAGGACGCGCTGGATAAATTGGGAGTGGACATGCAGGTAGTCAAGGTTGGAACTTACAAAAGTGCAGTCGAACCCTTCATTCTCAATGAAATGAGTCAGCCTAATCGTCTTCAGGTTGAGTCATATTTAAATAGTCTTTATGCGACTTTTTTATCTAACATTTCGGATAGCCGTCACATTCCTGTAGATTCACTGCGCACTATGGCGGATCAATATGCCGTCAGAAATGCGGAAGACGCGGTCAAGCTGAAATTGGTTGATGGTGTACTATATAAGGATGAGGTCTTTAAGGATTTTCAGACAAGATTGAATATCAAGGATGCAAAAAAGGATATTCCAAATGTTTCTTTAGTAGACTATAGACCTATTAATACAACTTCTAATGCCGATGGACGGATTGCCGTATTATATGCCGAGGGAGAGATCGTGGGCGGTGAGGGTGCTGATGGTCAGATTGCATCGGATAAGATCTCTCGTGAACTGCGTAAGCTTCGAGAAGATGATCGAATCAAGGCTGTCGTCTTTAGAGTTAATTCTCCAGGAGGCAGTGCGCTTGCTTCAGATGTTATTTGGAGAGAGGTTGTATTGACTAAGAAAGTGAAACCTGTAGTGGTCTCGATGGGTGACTATGCAGCCTCTGGAGGGTATTATATTTCAGCTGCTGCGGATTCGATTTTTGCAGAAGCAAACACAATAACAGGATCTATAGGTGTTTTTGGAATTATCCCCAACTTTAAAGGATTGCTGAATGATAAACTTGGGATCCATTTTGATGAAGTCAAAACAGGCAAGTATGCTAGCCTTATGTCATCCCCAGACAGATCTCTGACAGCTGAAGAACGCAGTATCATCCAACATGAGGTGGACAAGACCTATGCTACCTTCACTAAAAAAGTTGCTGAAGGACGCAAGCTCTCGGTCGCTAATGTAGATAGCATTGGTCAGGGGCGTGTATGGACCGGAAATCAGGCGATCGAAATAGGTTTGGTAGATCGTATAGGGGGAATTAAGGAAGCAATTGCAGCTGCGGCTAAAATGGCTAAATTGAAAGACTACAGAATAGCTAAGTACCCATCTCTTAAGGATCCTTTTGCTTCAATCCTTTCTACGTCCAAAGAAAAGATCAGTATCTGGTATCTGAAAGACCAATTGGGCGATCAATACAGGTATCTTCAAGAATTGAAAGCGATCACTCAACAATCTGGCATAATGGCGAAATTGCCATATTCAATTGAAGTTCATTAACATTTTGTTAAAAAAGGGTGTAGTTCTTTAAGAACTACACCCTTTTTTTATATATTTATTCTCTCAACTTGAATCAATTAGATTCGACGCTCAAAAAATTTAGTTTTAAACATATCATGAAAACGATTGACGATTTGAATTTCTCAGGCAAAAAAGCCTTAATCCGTGTAGATTTTAATGTTCCTTTGGACGAACAATTTAATATTACGGATGATAACCGTATACAGGGAGCATTGCCTACTATAAAAAAAATACTGAAGGATGGTGGTTCGGTAATTTTGATGTCCCACCTTGGAAGACCAAAAGATGGTCCTACAGACAAATATTCTTTGAAACATATCGTATCTTACCTTTCTAAGGTATTAGGTGTAGATGTTCAGTTTGCGGATGATTGTATAGGAAGTCAAGCGGTTGAGAAAGCTGGAGCGCTAAAACCAGGAGAAGTATTGCTGTTGGAAAATCTTCGCTTTTACAAAGAGGAAGAAAAAGGGGATCAGGATTTTGCAGAGAAATTATCCAAATTGGGTGATGTTTATGTAAATGATGCTTTTGGAACGGCTCACCGTGCTCATGCCTCTACTGCAGTTATTGCTCAATTCTTTCCCGCTAACAAATATTTCGGATATCTAATGGCTGCTGAAGTGGCTAATGCTGAGAAGGTCATGAATAGCCCAGAGCGCCCATTTACAGCGATTATGGGTGGTGCGAAAGTGTCTGATAAATTGGAGTTGATTGAGGCATTACTGGATAAGGTCGATAACCTGATCATTGGCGGTGGAATGGCTTATACTTTTGTAAAGGCTCGTGGAGGCGAAATAGGGCAATCTCTAGTTGAATTGGACAAACTGGACTTAGCGAATAGATTGGTGAAAAAGGCTGAAGAAAAAGGGGTGAACTTAGTGCTGCCAACCGATAGTCAGATTGCAGACCGATTTGCTAATGATGCGGAGGTGTATGATGGTCCAAATGATCAGATTCCGGCAGATAAGATGGGATTAGATATCGGAAACGAATCTGGAAAACATTTTGCAGAGATAATTTCCGCATCAAAAACAATTTTATGGAATGGTCCAATGGGCGTTTTTGAGATGGAGACATTTGAGAAGGGAACGAAAGCAGTAGCCGATGCAGTTGTTGCAGCTACTGAAAGAGGTGCATTCTCTCTAATAGGCGGCGGCGATTCTGCAGCTGCTGTGTCTAAATTTAAAATGACCGAGCATGTCAGCTATGTGAGTACTGGTGGAGGTGCCCTATTAGAGTATATGGAAGGTAAAGAGCTTCCCGGTGTGAAAGCTATAAACGAATAATAGACTATTTTTACTAAAAAAGGGGTATGTCCACTCGGACATACCCCTTTTTTAGTACGTGTAACCTAGACTGAAGGAGGGTACTACCCTTTGTTTCGCACTATCGTCATTGATGTAAGTGAGCTTCAATCCACAATCGAAATCAGGCAGTACGTACCTTAAGAAATTAACATCTGCAGAAAGATTGATCCCAAATGTTTTCGGAGCAGCATTATTTTTATGGATATTTTGATAATCTGCAAATAGCCCCCCCTTAAGCCTTTTTATATAAGCAATACCACCGATTGTCCAATCCGGGTAGACGAGCGGCATTCGGTAGTTAATTAATAAAGTATTCTGGACTTGCGGAGAATTAAAATGACCATATCCACTTACTGTTGGTATATCGGTTGTATATTGATAGATATCGGATGCCTTTTGTGCATTCAACCTTATCTGCAAGCTATGATTATTGAATATCCCAGGGAAGTAGAAGCTTGTCCGTAATGATGAGATTGTGCCTCCAATAGCACTTTCGAATGGTGAATGTCGGAATGTGATACTCATATTTTGGCCCCATTTTGGAGCCAGATCCATTTTGGACATCATTGAATTTCTGTTAAAATAGGCTTGGTAACTCATCGGAAACCTAAATTCTTTTCTAAAATTAGGAATGTTGCCAATGCTTGGATCATATCTCTTTTGATAATATGTCGCGATATTAATTCCGTAGCTATATATTTGATTCTGCCTATAGATAGACCAAGGAAGGCTAATCTGAGCGGTTACCAAGTGCTCTTGCCAATCAAATGATACAACACTATCTGGGTTGTTTTTGTAGGCAGCTCGGCCTATCTGACCTCTGTTTTCATATCGAAGGGATAATTTTGGAAAGTATTTTTCATATTTCACCTCCGCGGAGTAGATTCCCTTATTAAGATCTGTGTCGTACTCGTAACCCAAACTTATTTTTGTCGTATTGAGTAAGTTGTTTGAAATCCAGAATATACCAGGTTTGTAGTTGTCAAAACTGGAGAAATCAGTGCTACTGATGGTCAGACTGTGGAAATTTATGATCCTTTTTAGTCCTTTATAAGGAGTTATTCTGAATGAAGAAGAATCAATTGAGATTGTGTCAGGGATAGTGACTTGAGGTAAAGAAGCCTTGTAGTAGTGTGTAAATCGGTCTTCTATAGTGTTGATATCCCGCCTGATTACAGTATCTAATGATATCGACGCTAACTTATAACCGTCCACTGCATAGTCATTAAAATAAAGCTGGTTACTATTGCTGTCGAAAAACGGATTGAAGGCGCCGAACTTGGTATTCGTAATTGCTGAAATGTTTTTTTGGTTAGTATCGTAGTGGTATAGATTGTCCGTACCACTGTAATGAGCCTTGAATATAATATTGTCACCTAGGTATATCGGACGCTCAAGTTGTTGATTGCTCCATTCAGTTAAGTAGCTCCATTCTCTGTCCGAAAAATCGTATGTGATTAGACAAGTGCCTTGCTTACTTACTGCAATTGCGACAACCTTGTTTCCATGCTGGTTGAATTGTGGTTGCTGTATATGTACATCTTGTGGCGGATTCACCGTGTTTATGATATTGCCAGATATAGGGTCCAGTATAACAAGCTGAGTCAGGTTAGTCAGGTCTACAGAGATGCATGCAATTTGATCACCCTGAAAGCTTAGTGCAGGGCTGTAAAGCCGTGTTTTGCTTGTTAACGTCTTGGTCTGGCGAGTATGGAGATTATGGATGTTAATTACATTATAATCTCTTTTGGAGTATCTGGCATCTCGTCGAATTTCGTCCCAAACGATATGATGGCTCTTGAGGTCGAAGTAGGGCATAAGTTGGGCTCCTGTCTTCAAAATAGTCTTCTGCTTGCCGTTGGTATGATCTACTTTTACGATCTGCGAAATATGCTCAGGCGACTGATATAATGCGTACAGGTTGCCGGATTGATCCACTTGGGGGAGCAGCCAACTTTGTGGATATTTCGAATTTTCGGTGCGTAAATGTGGGTATGTAATTGGTGATTTTAACAGCTGTTGCTCCTGCCATTTTTTAGTTAGTTCGCGAACTGTCGTTTTATAGAAAGCAGATGTTGTCATGCCTGTTTCCTTTTTAAGAGCACTATTAAAACTGTAGGGTTTGAGTAAGTGATATCTGACGTGTGTCAACAGCCTATCTTGAATATCGTCACCATATTCATTCTTTAATCGAGTGGCTAAGAAGTACCCAATTGTGTAATAGGAGGGGACAATATCTTTGTAAGAGCCCATCGTGTATTTTTCGTAAGTATAGTTTTTGCCGCTTAGGATATTTGTGCGAATAGGCATCTCCCATGATGGTAATCTTCCTCTTCCTCCATTCGTAAGGACCGTTTCTGTATGGACAGCGTCCCCTTCAAAATACCAGCTCGGAAGATGTAATCCGTATAGAGCAAGTCCGAGTTGTTCAAAAAAAGGAGCTCTAAATCTACCTGTCAAATTGTCAAATTGAACAACGTGGCGATATTCATGTACAGCAAGATTGTCGAGCCAACTTTGGTTTGATGCGATATTGGAAGGCGTCGAGTAGAGTTCGGACTTACGTGGTGCTAACTGTACATATCCATTCTGCTCCAGTGTATTTGTTTGGATAATGAACGTGATTTTTCGAGGTCGTAGTTTGAGATCCCGTCTTACCTTTTGCATGATGATCACTAATTCGCTGGCAAGTGTAGAGGCTTGTGAATGGAATTCCCTAGGAAAGATAAGTTGAAAATCAGGAGTAGATATTTGGTCCCATTTGATGGTTGGGGGAGCTTGGCTATCGTCAAATATCTGTGCAAATAGTATTTGTGAATGTATGATGAATATAAGTGTTATTAATATTCTGATTTTCATATACTTTAACTTTTATTTTGAATGTTAATAAGTGGATTGCTAAAGATATTAGCTAATAATACCTGTTGTATTGTTATTTTTAATTTATGTATTATTGTTTATATGTTTGATTAGTATGGTATTATGTTTTGTTTTTTTTATCCTATTATTGATCCTGTTTGTGATTTTTTTCCGAATTAATGCTGACTAGTACACATGATGTGTCAGACAGTTGGTGTCTGCATATTGGTGAAGCTAAGTTACATTTTCTTTTGTATAATAGCGTGGAAAATACGCTTTTCCATATTTATGAAATGTGCTGCCTTTAGGTGTTGTGTCGTTTGATCTGAATGTCAGCCTAGCATAGGTCTTTCTGCGATCCACCATCTTACTCACTAGTTAAGTAGAGTTACAGGAATAGTAAGGGTTATGTGTCATAATAAAAATGAGATTCCTGTATCAATGATTATTTTTTGAGGTTCAGATGTTTGTTCGTACGGATATTCTGATTAGTGACATTTTGTCTGTTTCTTATTTATCTCTCTGAAAAGTTCTATATTGAATAACGTCACTAATCGACTGTTGATAGATGTATTGCCAAATATCGGAACCCACGACTTTATAGGAATGAGACCGAGAACAAAAAAGGGAAATGGAATAGAACAAAGGATGTAATTTTTGGTTATAATTTTACGGATAAAAAAACGACTTTTGCAAAAAATAAATATTTGCCCGAATGTAAAATTTAATAAAGTTTAAGATCCCCATATGGAAGATTTGGAAATACAAGTAGAACGTGTAGAGCAGCTCATCGAGGAGAATAACTTGGAGGGGCTTTCTGAATATCTGAATGAACTGAATATTTCAGATGTAGAGGAATTGATCGATGAATTGCCTGAGCATGCAGCCTTGTTTCTGGAAGTCTTGAGTTTGAATCGTGCGGTTAACGTATTTAGGATTTTAGATTTTCCAACGCAGGAGCGGGTATTCAAAAAGCTTCCAGCCTCTAAGGTCAGGGAGATGATTAATGACTTACCTCCGGATGACCGTACTTCTTTTTTCAGTGAGCTGAAGGGAGACGTCGTGAAGCAATTGATCATCATGCTTACGCCTCAAGAAAGAAAAGAGGCGCTTTCGTTATTGGGATATCCAGAGGATAGTGTGGGACGTCTAATGACCCCAGATTATATTACGGTGAAGGAGTACTGGAATATGAATCGCGTCTTAGATCATATTCGTAGATATGGAAGTGCATCGGAGACGATAGATGTACTGTACGTCATAGATGGGAATGGGAAGTTGGTAGATGACCTTCGTATACGGGATGTTCTTATCGCGGAAGAGAATACGCTTGTCGGAGATTTGATTGATAGCAGATTAATATCGCTAAGTGCAAATGATCCACAAGAGGAAGCGGTAACGATTTTCAGGATGAATAATAGGGTCGCACTACCTGTCGTAGATGAGCAAGGGATTATGTTAGGCATTGTGACGATTGATGATATCTTGTGGGTAGCCAACGAAGAGTATACAGAGGATATGCAGCGTTTTGGGGGAACGGAAGCTCTGGATGAGCCCTACTTGGACGTTGCGATCTCCCACTTGGTAAAGAAGAGAGCCGGCTGGTTGGTGATTTTATTTTTAGGTCAATTACTGACTGCTACTGTTATCGAGCATTTTGAGGCCCAATTGGCGACCGTGATGGCGTTATTTGCTCTGGTACCACTGATCATGTCTAGTGGGGGGAATAGTGGCTCACAAGCCTCGACATTGATTATTCAGGCGATGGCATTGGGAGAGGTTACACTCGCTGACTGGTGGCGGGTGATGAAGCGAGAGTTTTTGTCAGGTATGTCACTCGGACTCATCTTGGGGACATTGGGATTCATTCGCATTGCCACATGGCAAAGTTTTTCACATGCATATGGTGATCATTGGGTGTTGATCGGCCTAGTGGTCAGCTTATCTTTAGTATGTGTGGTTCTGTGGGGGTCTTTGACGGGATCTATGTTACCGTTTTTACTCAAAAAATTAGGTGCGGATCCAGCTAGTTCTTCCGCTCCATTTGTATCGACGCTGGTCGATGTTACCGGGCTACTTATATATTTTACCTTTGTGACCCTTATTTTGAGTGAGGTTCAACTCTAGAGAAGAATTTATTTTACTTGAAAAAGAGTGAGTTGCTTCTTTAATATTAAAAATATTTGCAAGATTCGAATAAACTTCCGATACTTGCATCACTTTAACGGGAAGACGTTAAACGGAGCATTCCTGAATAGCTCAGCTGGTTAGAGCATCTGACTGTTAATCAGAGGGTCGCTGGTTCGAGCCCAGCTTCAGGAGCATGGTAAAAGGGTCACTTTTTGATAAGTGACCCTTTTTTTATGATGGATATTTTAGGGAGCTAATTACATGCGTGTTTCTAAATGTTTTCTATTGACCAAAACTTGGCTGTTATCATCTGTAGTGCCTGCGATAGGGAAAAGTCTATGAGTAAATGGAAATATTGGAGGACGGATCGGATGCTGGTGATATATAAGGGCGGGAGCTGAAATCTTGTTTCAATATCATCTTGAAATAATTTATTTGAAAATCAATGTGATATAGCTATAGCGAGGTTTTTTTGACTAAAATATTTGCAGATTAGCAAAAAAGCTGTACTTTTGTATCGCTTTCAAAAACGAATGCTTTTTGTTTTTTGAAGATCGAAATTCCTGAATAGCTCAGCAGGTTAGAGCATCTGACTGTTAATCAGAGGGTCGCTGGTTCGAGCCCAGCTTCAGGAGCAATGTTGAAACCGGCTATTTATATGGCCGGTTTTTTTTTGTTTTGAAATTAAACAACAACTATGAGTCTAGTAATTATTGGTACCGTTGCTTATGATGCAATAGAGACGCCATTTGGGAAAACTGATAAAATTGTTGGTGGTGCCGCTACTTTCGCTGGTATAGCTGCCTCTTATCTTTATGATGATGTAAAGCTAATTGCGGTCATCGGTGAGGATTTTGGTGATGAAAACCTTAATCTATTAAAAAATAAGGGAATCGATACAGAAGGAGTGCAGATTATTGAAGGAGGCAAATCATTCTTTTGGTCTGGGCGTTACCATAATGATATGAACACTCGGGATACATTAGTCACGGAATTGAATGTCCTGGCTGATTTTGATCCAATTATTCCCGAAAGCTATGAAGACTGTGAGTATCTATTGTTAGGCAATCTGACCCCTCAGGTTCAGATGACGACATTGACCCGTTTGAAAAGAAAACCCAAATTGGTCGTTTTGGATACCATGAACTTCTGGATGGATGTAGCCATGGACGATTTAAAAGCTGTATTAAAGAAAGTTGATGTATTGACGATTAATGACGAAGAGGCGCGTCAGTTGTCCGGTGAATATTCTTTAGTGAAGGCTTCCGAAGTAATTTTGGGAATGGGTCCGAAGTACCTAATCATTAAGAAAGGAGAGCATGGTGCTTTGCTATTTGGGGAGGGGCAGGTATTTTATGCACCTGCATTACCTTTAGCGGAAGTCTTTGATCCGACGGGTGCAGGTGATTCGTTTGCAGGGGGCTTTATCGGATATTTGGCAAAAGTGAATACGGTAAATTTCAATAATATGAAAAATGCCATCATTTACGGTTCAGCTCTGGCTTCATTTTGCGTGGAACGTTTCGGTGCGGAGAGATTACAAAGCTTGACTCAAGAGCAAATTAAATATAGAATCGGACAATTTATCGCATTGTCTAAGTTTGAGATAAGCGAATAATCGCTTATCTCAATTTATATTAAAAATCCGATTACTGGAAATCTCTCAAAGACCTGTGCAGTGTGGGGTGCGTCTTCGAGTTCGTGTGTTAAATCTTGGCCTGCCCAGTGTTCATAATGCTTGCCATTGTGCCAAAGCCTACTGCAGGATACATCGTAGATGATTCCTTTGTAAGCAACCCATATCTCAGGTCTATCTTGGCCATTTCGTAGTGCTAGTTTGAATCTAGAATAAGAGGGATAGCTGTTTTTGTCATCAGTCATGCTGCAAAAATAACAAACTAAGTCTTATCCACTAATCCATTACTTATAAGCCACCAATGTTTTCTTCATCGCCTTTCGTGCGACGTGTATCCGAGTCTTCACTGTGCCAATAGGTATATTTAAGTGATCGGAGATCTCATGATATTTATATCCCTCAAAGTACATACTGAATGGTATATAATATTCATCTGCCAGATTCGTCAAAGCTTTATTGATATCTTCCATGATAAATTTGTTTTCGCCTTCGTTCTTCGTTGCTGAAACGAAGAGATTCGCACTGGTGATTTCTTCTTCTTTTGTAATGAAAGAATTGGTTTTTACAATACGTCTATAATTGTTGATAAACGTATTTTTCATGATTGTGTAGAGCCAGCCTTTTAAATTAGTGCCTTCTTTGAAATTCCCAAAATATGTGACAGCCTTTAGCAGTGTGTCCTGTACTAAATCGTTGGCGTCATCTTGGTCTCTCGTAAAATTTTTTGCGTAGAGCTTGAGGGAATTCGCATGCTGGATAACCATTGAGTTAAATTCGATATTAGTCATACTTGATTGGTTTTTAAATCTATGCACATCAGTGCATAAATGAGTTAACACTATGATAATAAGATACTCTATTTGTATATGCTCAATTAAACTAGAGCTACGGTTTCAAGTCCAATGTTGCAAATACTATGCTAAAATCTTTGAAGATGTTTAATTAAAGAGAGGGTGGTCGGAATTCTACTGTTGATTAATAATAGAAAAAGGTGCTTGGAGAGTGAGGAATCATCCTTTTGGAGCATATTGAGTTTTTAATTTAGCCTGTAAATTAACTCAAAATTAATTGAAATTTAATATCGATACTCAAAAAATATTGACCTCGCGCTCGAGTTGTATTTCAAATTTACTAGACACATCGTTCAAAATTGTGGACGATAGGTCGTAAATTTCCTGACCACTGGCGTGATCTGCATTTATGAGTACAAGTGCTTGATTATGCCATACACCTGCCCGTCCTTGTTTTTTTCCTTTCCAGCCGCATTGTTCTATTAGCCACCCAGCTGCAAGCTTGTAAGTTTCCTCATCCAATTTGTAGTGGACGATGTCGGGATGCTCAGCTACTAAGCGCTCTAAAGTTGATTTTGAAACAATGGGGTTCTTGAAGAAGCTACCAGCATTACCTACTGTACTTGGATCCGGCAGTTTTTCAACACGAATGTGCGCTACGACCTCAGCAACATCCTTTATTGTGGGGTTTAGAATTTGACGATGTTGCAGTTCGTGCTCTATAGCTCCGTAACTTGTATTTATCGATGCTTGGAGATCAAGTTTGTAAGTCACCTCGGTAATGATATATCTGTTTTTGTATTTGGACTTGAAAATACTTTCCCTATACGAGAAGCCGCAGTCTTCTTCGTAGAACGTGACGAACTGCCCGGTAATCGTATCAAATGCCAGACAACTGTAAAAAACGTGCATCAATTCCGTGCCGTATGCTCCAATATTTTGAACCGGAGATGCACCTACTGTACCTGGTATTAAAGCCATATTCTCGAGACCTGGATATTGATGATCAATGCAATACCAAACCAAGTCATTCCAGACTTCACCACCCTGCGCTGTTACAAAAGCATATTTTTGTTGAATAGTTGAGCGAACACCTTTGAGATTAATCTTGATTAATAATCCCATATAGTCTTGCGTGAACAAAATATTGCTGCCACCACCTAATACTAAGAATTCCTGCTTAAAGTAACCCTCGTTGAAGATTTGTAAGAGCTGCTCTCTTTTTGTTATGTCCACAAAATGCCTTGCTTTTGCAGCTATTCCAAATGTGTTGAGGGTTTGTAATGAGATATTCTCCTGTATCAGGCTCTCCATTTTTTGACTATAGTTTTCAAATGTTCAAAAAAATCACTAACTTTATCAGTGATATAAGGCAGTAAATATAGTACAAAGCTTTTATTTAAGAAGAATTAAAAACAAGAAATGGCAAACGCAGATTTGAAGAGAATAAAAATCTTAGAGGCGGCAACAAGAAGGTTTGCCCACTTTGGGATGTCAAAGACAACGATGGCTGAGATTGCGAAGGATCTGTCCTTTTCAAAGGCACTTTTATATTACTATTTCCCAGATAAAAATAGTCTATATTCCGCTGTATTCGCGTACGTGATGGATGAGATGATTAATGAGACGGGTGCTTATATTGATGGTTGTACAGATTATGAAGAAGCGATGATGTATACGCTCAATAAGCGTATTGAGTTTATTAATCGCTATTATAGTCTTTTTGAACAGTCTACCACACTTGTTAAAGAGATGCCAACTGAGGTCGAAAAGGTGATCAAGGAATGTTTCGAAAAGGAAGCGGATCTCATTGGAAGGATTTTGCAGATTGGTGTCAATCAAGGGCAATTAGAAGTGGATGATCTCGACGGTACATCAAAATTATTGTTGTATTCATTATTTGGTATGCGTATAGGTATTATGAAAGACATGAAGTGTATGATATTTCCGACGAAAGAGGAATTTGACTTTATCTTGGATCTGCAAAAGAAAATGGTTAAGATTTTCTTGAATGGATTAAGACGTTAAGTCCGTCTTTTTGGAAAGAATATGTGCTATAATCTGAATGGCATGAATTCTTGAGTTTTCAATAAACCATAGGTGAGTATTTAGTCCTCCACATACTACACCTGCCAGATATACGCCGCTCATGTTGGTTTCCATCGTGTCATGATTGTGACTGGGGATCATTGCTCCATCGGGCGGTACAGCAATTCCCATTTGTCTTAAAAAATCAAAATTGGGTTTGTAACCCGTTAGGGCCAATACAAAATCATTTTGAATGATTTGTATGCCATTTGGTGTGGACACCTCTACTGTATCGTGATCTATTTTAGTTACCTGACTGTTATATAAGACATTGATCTCGTGAGATAAAATACGATTTTCGATATCCGGTTTTACCCAATACTTTACTCGCGGGCTTATCTCATGAGCACGGATGACCAGTGTAACTTTAGCTCCCTTCCGATAGGTTTCGAGAGCTGCATCTATAGAGGAGTTGCTTGCTCCTACGACTACGACATGTTGACCTGCATAGTAATGAGGGTCATTGTAATAGTGCCGCACTTTACTCAACTCTTCACCCGGAACATTGAGCAGTATAGGATGGTCATAGAACCCTGTCGCGACAATGATGTCTTTTGTAATATACTCATTTTTACTGGTTTTAATCACATAGCCGTTATCATCCTTAGGGAATACATGGGTAACCTCTTCAAACAGCTTTGTGTTTAACTCGAATTTTTGCTGAATACGACGATAGTATTCCAAGGCTTCCGCGCGTCTAGGCTTGGGGTTGGTCGTGACGAATGGAGTATCTCCAATCTCTAGCCGTTCTGAAGATGAGAAGAAGGTCATGTTGGTCGGGTAGTGGTACAGAGAGTTGACCAGACAACCTTTTTCAATGATAACATAAGTGAGCCCTGCTTTCTCAGCCTCGATCCCGCACGCAAGCCCTATCGGTCCCCCGCCAATGATAACTATATCAAATTCCGCTATTTTTTGGTTCATTTTCTAATGCTGCCAATTTTGATTTTTCTTCTACATCGATGATTTGCATGACCGATTTTTGTAAATCTGAGGATATTTTATTCAAAAATTGTAATTGCTCTGTAATTAATTTAGACTCTTCGGAATCGCTATTATCACTTGTGTCTTTGGGGAGAGTATACTTTATGGCGAAAAAAGGTAGCTCTTCTCGTTCGTCTTCCAAATTCACAATCAGCTGCTCTAAACTATTAAGTGTCTTTTTTACGAGCCGAAGGTGCTCATTGTTCAGCTCGGATGAGTCCGCTTCCCATACTCTTCTTGTCAGTGTAGCAGAATAAGAAGATAAGATATGATTGAAAATGACAAATCTATTTAGTTCTTTTGTGTTTTTTTGTTTCCATTTGGGCTCTGTCAGCATGCGCTGAAATGTAGAGCCCATATTGGCCGTTGCAATATAAACTTCTTTTCTTGCTAATTTGTACTCGGTAATTGTCGGTTTCTCGCCTGAGATGATTTTGATAATCTGTGCTATGTAGTTGTAGTTAGCAATGAGCAGTTTGCGCATGGTTCCTTTGACCTGCGTACTTTCCCAGTTGGGAAGGATGATATAACTGGATACGAAGGCCAACATCCCACCCAAAAAAGTGTCAATAATTCGACTCTGCGCCATCTCTAATGTGTTCATCCCATTAAAGCTCAGAAGAATCAGTACATAAGGCGTCATAAACATGACCGCAATAATATAATTAATTCTAAACAGGCTATAAGCGGTGAGAAAGAAAAAGACCAGTAAAATGAAGCGCGTCGTTTCATCTTTTATAGTAATGAGAATAATTGTTCCGATAATGCCGCCTACAATAGTCCCGATTAGACGTTGGACATTTCGTTCCTTGGTGAGTCCAAATCCGGGCTTGAGAATGACCATTATTGTCAGCATTACCCAATAACTGTTAAATTGACCAAAACCCAATAGTTTGGTCAATAGATAGCCGAATGTCATGACGATAGACATCCGTATAGCATGCCTGAATATTGTCGATTTTAAATTTAAATTCTCTTCAAATTGACTCCAATCCAAATTCACCTTGTTAACAAATTTTTCAGCATTTTCAATATCCTCTTTTTTGATATCCTTTGCTGATAACAGGCTGAAGCTATATATCCGATCCAGCTGGGCGACAATGTTTTTGATATTAATGACTACCTTTTTTAAGGCTATTGTATTGTACTGATGCTCTTTCTCGATCTTATCGATAGCTTGAACCAAGCTATCGATATCATTACTGAAGCTGTAGAGTGGTTTCGGGATCTTATTGGCATTGAGTTGATAGGCAAGATGGTCAAGCTCATTGGTGACCTTTAATATTGTGAATTTGAAGCTATTTAGGATACCCGTATGACCAAACTTTTCACTGACAGCATTATAATCATAGTGTGTAGCCATGCTTTGTTCGAAGAGATCCACAATATCGGAGAATATAAGTGTTAGGTACCGTCCGGTCTTTGTGGTGTCCTTGATAGAGCGTTTACTTTGGAACAGATGATCCCGCACATTCTCTTGATGCTCATGAACTTGGATTTGTTGATCAATGAGTTTTAAGTAGTTGGCGTCATTATCTATTTTGATGTCATAAAAGTTGGCCTTGATTCGGAGGTACTCTGCTACTTTGCGTATCGTCTCTGCAAGTTCCTGTTGAGCCAGTCTATAAGGGCGTACCTGTGTGAAAGATAGGCTGATAATAATGTACCAAGCTGCGCCGATAATGAAGTAGAGTAAATGCGTGGCAAACTGTATGAATGATTCTGTCGCATCTATATGAATGAGCAACATCAATATGCCCATTAGTCCAATATTGGCTGCACGTGAGTTAAAGACCGCTAGCATTGAATTTAAAAAACATAATGCCGCAATCATTATTGCTGTCAACAATATTGATCCATCGGTTAGATACACCATAATGTACGTGAAAACAGTGATCCCAAGACATGCAAACATGCCATATCGCCGGTGAGCTGGCGCTCCGGGGGTGTCCGAAAGTCCAATGAGCAACGCTCCTAAGGAAATAAGGGTGCCCGTCTGAAAAACACCTAAGAGTGCACAGACTACAATAGGTACGATACAACCCAGTGTAATCCGCAGACCGTCTGCAAAATACTGACCATTAAGGAAATGTGTAATTTCCTGTACAAGTTTCTTCATAATCTATACCATGCAAAGATACAGATAGATTTAAGATAAGCGATTGACATCGACAATAAAACCTTGAGTAAATGTATCAACGATAAGCATAACAATTTAGTAGTTGACAATCGTTATCATAGACAAGCAACCGGTAATAAAAGAAAATTTCTCCGTTACATTATACTGCCGTCACAGATACATTCACATTACCTTTTGTCGCCTTGGAGTATGGGCAGACCTTGTGTGCTTTGTCTGCAAGTGTCTGGGTATCCTCTTTCGACAAAGAAGGGACATGTACCTCCAGTGATGCCGAAATAAAGAATGAATTGTCCTCCTCATTAAAGGACACTTTAGCAGTTACCGTAGTATCTTTAAGATCTACATTATCTTTTTTTCCGACCGCTCCCATTGCGCCTAGGAAGCAGGAGCTCCATGCTGCAGCGAATAATTGCTCAGGATTTGTTGCCCCACCTTTTCCGCCCATTGCCTCTGGCTTGTGCACTTCAAAATCGATAATGCCATCAGATGATTTTACGGCGCCATCACGACCGCCAATTGCGGTCACTTCTGCTGTGTATAGTATTGTGCTCATTGTAACTATGGTTTGATATATATATAATAACAATAACTTTTATAGATTGTTGTTGACGATTTTTTAAATTTAAGAATGTTTATGTTTAAAACTGGTATTATAATTAATGTTTTAGTATAAAAAACGTATATTTGGTTTTCTGAGGCTGAATCAACTTATTCAAAACAAACAAAACACCCAGCCTCGTGTTAATTCTAAAGCATGAAATTAAGTCAAAAAGAAGCCGCCTTCCAAAACGAGGTGTTGACCCGTTTTGAACTGTTCAAAAGTTTATTTCTAACCTTGCCTTTTCAACGAGTCAAGCATACGGGTACGTTATTGCCATTCTTCACTACCCATTGTGAAAAGGGGGTGGAAGAACACCTTTCTCCCGAAGAGATTATTGATAGTTTTTTTGGACAATACGAGCAGTATGTTCAGGAAGAAGATCGAATGGATTTACTTTTCCGTATTGTACAATACGTCGAGAGACAAGTCGTATTGTTCGATGCTGTGGAGGATTCATCCTTTCAGTCTATTGGTCATTCCGACGAAACAGGATCGTTGGAGCCGCTCTACCGTCAGACACAAACTAATCCAAAGGTTCGAAAGCAGATCGTTGATAAACTCAAAGATTTTTCGGTCCGGCTTGTATTGACAGCGCACCCTACCCAGTTTTACCCTGGGGCCGTCCTCTCCATTATCAACGATTTGATAGCGGCTATAAAAGAGAATGATATTAATAATATACACCTGTTGCTTCAACAGCTTGGCAAGACCCCTTTTATCAATAAGGAGCGTCCTACTCCAGTAGATGAAGCTGCTAGTTTGGCATGGTATCTCGAAAATGTCTTCTATAAAGTGGCTTCTGAGATCCAGCATACGATTGATAATGAGTTAGAAGTCCCTACCGAAGATGTGAAACAACTTATCGAGCTCGGATTTTGGCCAGGGGGTGATCGCGATGGTAATCCAAATGTAACAGTAGAAAGCACCCGAAAGGTAGCAACTATGTTAAGGACGATCCTTTTTAGATGTTATTACCGTGATTTCCGGGTGATCAAACGGAGGATTACTTTCCGAGGAGTAGAGCAATACATGGATGAACTTCAGGAATTGTTTTACAACAATAGTTTCAATCCTGTGGAGAATCCAAAAGACGAAACCGATCGCATACTGTCCAATCTTAAGTCTATTGAACGTGTATTAGTTGAAAATCACAATAGTCTCTTTATTGACGTCGTGGAAGATCTTATTCGAAAAGTGATCACATTCGGATGTTATTTCACGACATTGGATATCCGTCAAGATAGCCGTGTATTGAGAGATACACTTGCCTATCTTATAGAAGCTAATCCACAATCGACGGGACTGCCTACAGATTTTGAAAGCTTGAGTGAGCAAGAGAAGTTAAAGCAGTTTTCATTTTCAACGCTAGACCTCGCAGTAGGTGACGATGCAGCTTCTTTGATAAAAGATACGTTGGATGTAATACCCTTGCTTAAGAGTATTCAGCAGTCAGGAAGTGAGCGTGCTGCGCAACGTTTTATTATCAGCAATTGCCAACAAGCTTCGGACATCTTAGGATTAATGCAATTGTTTTTATGGTCGGGCTGGCAAAAAGATTCGTTGACTATTGATTTTGTGCCATTGTTTGAGACTGTTGATGACCTTGTACGAGCCGCAGATGTTATGAAGAGTTTATATACGCACCCCGCGTATGTGGAGCATCTAAAGTCAAGAGGAAATAAACAGACCATCATGTTGGGATTTTCGGATAGTACCAAAGATGGAGGATATCTCATGGCAAACTGGTCTATTTATAAGGCAAAGATGGAATTGACCGCCATCGCACGTGAGTATGATGTAGACCTTGTATTCTTCGATGGCCGTGGCGGCCCCCCTGCTAGAGGAGGAGGGAAGACCCAGCGTTTCTATGCCTCTATGGGTAAAGATATTGAAAACAAACACATTCAGCTGACGATTCAAGGACAGACAATCAGCAGTCAGTATGGCTCGCTTGATACAGCTAAGTATAATATTGAGCAACTGCTCCATGCAGGTATTATTTCCGAGATCAGGCAAAATGAAGGAGACACCCTCACAGCGAAACAGAAAAACGTTATCGACCAAATGGCCGAAGTCAGTTATGAGAAATTTATGTCTTTACGTAAAGATCCCTTGTTCTTGAATTATTTAGAGAATTTAAGTCCGCTCAAAGCTCTGTCCACGATTAATATCAGTAGTCGACCTGTTAAGAGAAATACAGACAAAGAGCTCCGATTGGAAGATTTGAGAGCCATTAGTTTTGTCACCTCATGGAGTCAGTTGAAGCAAAATATACCTGGTTTTTACGGTGTAGGTTCCGCTTTACAATTTGCAGAAGAGAACAATTTGTGGTCATACGTTCGCAATCTTTATGAACACTCCGGAATGTTCAATACGATTATTGACAATTGTATGATGTCAATGACGAAGTCCAATTTTGACATTACATCCTATATGCAGCATGATGAGAAATATGGTGCTTTTTGGAAGATGCTTCATGATGAATTTCAGCTTACAAAAAAGTACGTCCTTAAGCTCAGTAATACGAAGAAACTGATGGAAAATTATCCGGTTGAACGAGAGTCCATTTTGGCGCGTGAAAAAATTATTCTTCCACTATTGATCATTCAGCACTATGCCATTCGCAAACAGAAGAATTTAAATCTTGAGGATGATAAATATGATGTATATTCTAAATTGATCGCGAGAACAATTTACGGAGTGGTAAATGCAGGACGTAATTTAGCTTAGTAAGAAGAGTAGGAAATTAGTATATTATTCATATTTTTGTTGTCAATTAATAAAAGGTGTGAAATATCTCAGCCTTCTCCGGTTCAGTTGCTTACCGGGATTGCTTTAGATATTTGATAATTGAAAGAAAAACTATTTTAGTATAGAAAACAACCATGTAGTGTAGGCTACGCAAAAATGGGTGAACATAGTTTTTGATATTTCATACGACAATTGAAGAATAAATTATTTACATATGAAACTTAATACTTTACTTGCAGTAGCAGTAATCGGTGGAAGCGCATTATTTGCTTCATGTAACAATAAGACAGCTCAACAAAATCAGTTGAAATATACGCACACTTCATTAGTTGATGGAGATGGGTACCGTTTTTTTCAAACTGTAGGTCAAAAAGTACCTTATGAGTTGGCTTACGCAGACTATGCTGCCTCTGTATCATCAGATGCAAAAGTTAAAGCTTTAGCTGCCAAGATTAAAGAAGTGTACGGTGCACTGATCCCACAATTGGATAGCGCAGCAGTAGCGGTTCAAGTAGATTTTCCAATAAGAGGGGCTGAAGTATTTGCTGCTCCTGGAAGTCAGGCTGTTGCAGATAGCACTGTTTCATCAGCAGCTACTACATATTCCGATGCTGCATTTTTGGCACACGCTCAACATGAACAGGCTCTTATTAAAGAGCAGTTTGGACGTGTAATCAGAAATACAAATGTCACCTTACAAAAATTGGCTAAAGACAACGAAAAGGCATTAGAAGAAGTGTATGCATTGTCCGGTGTCAAAAATGATGAGCATGCACATCATTAATATATAAAATATACTGAATGGCTGTAAAACAGATAATTACAGGAATAATGTCGTATGGAATGTCCGGAAGGGTGTTCCATGCGCCGTTTATAATGGACCATGAAGGTTTTAAATTGAAGGCCGTTGTCGAACGCAAAAATAAGCAGATACAACTTCAGCATCCGGAGGTTATCAGTTATTCCAGTATTAAAGATCTACTCGCCGATGAAGAAATAGAATTGGTCGTGGTCAATACGCCCAATGATACCCATGTTGAATTTGCAACAATGGCGCTACTCGCGGGCAAACACGTACTAATTGAAAAACCCTTTGCCCCTACGGCTAAGGAGGCTAAATCATTATTTGATTTAGGACGGAAAGTCAATCGAATGGTGTTGCCTTATCACAATCGCCGATTTGACTCAGACTTTCAGTCGTTACACCAAGTCATTCAGAGTGGTCGAGTGGGAAAACCAATAGAACTCCATATGCGTTTTGACCGTTTTAAGTCGGAGATAGGGGTCAAGAAGTTTAAGGAAACCAAGCGTGCTGCTAGTGGTATTTTATATGACTTAGGCTCCCATTTATTGGATCAGGTTATTTCGATCTTTGGTAAGCCTAAATCTGTTACTAAAATATTGACTAAGAATCGACCGCGAACCCGGGTAGATGACTATGCCTGTCTCGTTCTCAATTATCCCCAAGGACTAAGTGTTTTTATAACGGTTAGCCTATTAGTCGCCCTCCCGCAGAAGAGCTTCGTGCTTCATGGGCTTAGCGGATCCTTTGTAAAAGATAGATCGGATCCCCAGGAAGAGCAATTGTTGGGCGGAGGGACACCCCTCGATATTGATTATGGTAAAGAGATTCAGGGAAGGGAGGGCATATTATCGGAAGTGCAGCAAGATGGTCGTGTTCTAAATGAATTAGTGGTAGCTCCACAAGGAGACTATATGCAGCTATTTAATGCAGTTTTTGAAACTATTCGCTTAGGCAAACCATATTTTGTCTCTGAAGAACAAATTTTGTGGCAGCTGGAGATTCTAGAGCCCTCTCGTTAACGAGATATGAATTAAGGATTGGTTAATCATTTCTTTACATATAATTCACATCAAATCTTTAATATTGATTTTTAAAATATTAAATTAGTGAATATATCATAATAAGAAGTGGCTGATCAATTTCCTGTCCTTAATCGCGAGCTAAGTTGGCTGCAGTTTAATGAGCGTGTGCTTCAAGAAGCCGCTGATGAAAGTGTACCTCTGCTTGAACGTCTAAAGTTTCTCGCTATTTATTCCTCTAATTTATCTGAGTTTTATAGTGTTCGTGTCGCCATTCTTCATCGGATGGTCGAAAACGAGCTGAAAAATAAGAAAATCGGTTTCAAACCAAAAAAAATCCTCAAGCAGATCCAGCAAAGTGTTTTAAAGCTGGACAAAAAATTTGACTACCTCTTTGACCAAGTGCTGATGAAGCATCTAGAAGAAGAGCGTATCAATATCTTGGAGGCTGATGATCTAACAGAGGAGCAACGCATATATCTACATACCTATTTTCAAGACGAAATTCTCAAGCATCTTATCCCTATATGGGTAAATGACGCTTTCTTTCCGAATATCAATGGCCGCAGTCTGCAGTTTATGGTCAAGCTGACCCATAAGGGCAAAGAGCGACTGTCTATCATTGATATCCCCAAGAATACAGTCAGTCGTTTTCACAAAGTACCGAATAATGAGGGGCAGCATGAGATCATCCTTTTGGATGAGATTATTTTGATGTTTCTGGAGAATGTGTATACAGCGGTCGAATTTGATGAAATCTCGGCGTATCGGTTTCAGATTACCAGAGATTCTGAACTGGATTTAGATGTAGATCGTAGTGACAAGTTTCTAGAAGTATTGAAGAAGAGTCTTGTCGATCGTAAAAAAGGAAAGGTCATCCGTTTGGAGTATGATGCAAATATGCCACCCTCTCTATTGAGTTACTTAGATGCCCATTTAGAGGTGGATGATGACGGATTCATTCCTATGAATCGATATATGATTTTTAGTGATTTCATTGATTTCCCTATTGGGAATCGTTTGGATTTAGCTTATAAGCCTGTATTCCCACTGGCTATAGCAGGGCTGGATATCAATAAAAGTCTTTTCAAACCGATCAAGAAAAGAGATTATCTCATCCATCTACCTTATCAGACCTACGATTATGTGCTTCACTTTATCCGCGAATCAGCAATAGATCCGACGGTTGAAGAAATCAATATTACCTTGTATAGAGTTGCCAACAACTCTAATATCATCAATGCGCTCGTCATCGCTGCTAAAAATGGAAAGAAGGTAAATGCATTTTTGGAAGTGAAGGCGCGATTCGATGAGAAAGCTAATCTATATTGGTATACAAAGTTAGAGGAAGCCGGCGTCAATGTATATCTAGGTAATGTGAATATTAAGCTACATGCTAAGTCCTGCTTGGTATATAGGCGGGAAGGAAAGAGACGGATGGCCTACACCTATTTGTCAACGGGAAATTTCAACGAAAAAACTGCCCGTATATATTGTGATATAGGATTGTTCACCGCTAATAAGAATATTACGAGAGATCTCAAACGCATGTTTATGGGACTTAAGAAGAGTATCTACCATGACAACTATGGTACGCTCATTACAGCACCTTTGTCCATGCGCAACATTTTCTATCAGAAAATAGATAAGCTGATTACACTGAGCCAGGAGGGTACAAAAGTATCCGTGGTGCTCAAAATGAATAGTCTGACAGATGAAGATATTATTCAGAGACTATATGCCGCCAATAATGCTGGTGTACGCATACATTTGATCATTAGAGGGATGTGTTGTCTAATTCCGGGTAAAGAAGGCTTTAGTGAACATATCCATGTTATGAGTATTGTAGATCGTTATCTAGAGCATGCACGAGTGTGGTTATTTGACTATGGTGATCACAATGAGATTTATCTCTCGTCTGCAGATTTGATGACGCGAAATCTTAATAGGAGGGTAGAAATTGCTTTCCCTATTGTAGACGCTACTTTAAGGGAAGAAATTTACAATCTCATGCAGATTCAACTTAAAGATAATACCAAGGCAAGGATTGTAGATGCGCAGCAAAAAAATAGATATAAAAGAAGCCCTGTAGGACAGTCCAATAGAGCACAGACAGATACTTACGATTATTTAAAAGATAAATTAGAAATTTTGTGAGATACGCAGCCATTGATATAGGGTCGAATGCAGTGCGATTATTGATCGCGGATATAGACCAAAGCAAAGAGAAAATTGATTTTACAAAGAATACCTTGTTGCGTGTACCCTTACGACTCGGTGATGATGCCTTTATCCAGAAACATATCTCACCCGCCAAATTTAAGGATATGGTGAGTACGATGACTGCTTTTAGGAATCTAATGGACGTATATCGCGTCACAGATTATATGGCATGTGCGACCTCTGCCATGCGTGATGCCGAAAATGGGCAAGATGTCGTTAAAGCATGCAGCAAAGCCGGAATAGATATTCAGATTATTGACGGTAGCCTAGAAGCTGAGATCATCTACAACAGTCATTTGGAGCAAGATCTGGATAAAGATAAGGTGTATTTGTACATTGATGTAGGTGGTGGGAGTACAGAGCTATCTCTGTTTGCGAATGCTAAGTTAGTTGCATCTCAATCTTTCAACTTAGGTACTATCCGCATTCTTGATAATCAAGATAAGCCGGAGACATGGGAAGATATGAAAGAGTGGGTAAAGGATAATACCAAAATGTACAAACAGGTATATGGAATTGGTACTGGTGGGAATATCAACAAATTGTCACGATTGGCCAACGACAAGGTAGATAAGCCGATGTCTTATGCCAAGCTCAAGGCCATATATACCCATTTGGCTTCCCATTCGCTTAAAGACAGGATCAATGTACTGGGACTGAAGCAGGATAGAGCTGATGTGATCATTCCCGCTGCTGAGATTTTCCTGACGATTATGAAAATCGGACATCTTAAAACTATAGTGGCTCCGAGGGTTGGTTTGGTAGACGGTATTATCCAAACTTTAATCAGCAGAAACCTTCGAAATAATAATTCTGTCTAAAAGATGATATTTAAGTTGCAGGTTTAGAAAAAAGCACTATTTTTGCATCTCAATAGTCCTCAAGCCCAGGTGGCGAAATTGGTAGACGCACCATCTTGAGGGGGTGGCGCCTGTATGGGTGTGGCAGTTCGAATCTGCTCCTGGGCACAAAAAAACAAAGTGGTAAGGATTCTTCCTTACCACTTTGTTTTTTATAGCTTATTGGCGCGGGCCGTAATCTCCGCAATGTCCAATACTTGTATCTCGGTCTCTTTATCTTTAATCTTTACTCCGTCCCTTAACATAGTCATACAGAATGGGCAGGCTGCTGCTACCACTTGGGCCTGAGATTCGATGACATCCTCGATCCGTTCAATGTTGATGTCTTTAGTTCCGGGTTCAGGCTCTTTAAACATCTGGGCGCCACCAGCACCACAGCAAAGGCCATTACTTCGACACCTTTTCAACTCTACCAACTGCGCGTCTAATACTTCCAATGCCTTTCGGGGAGCTTCGTATACATCGTTAGCCCTACCTAAATAACAAGGGTCGTGGTAAGTAATCTTCTTCCCCTTGAATTCATGACCATCACTGGGTTTTAGCTTTCCCTCATCGATAAGTGACTGAATCAATTGTGTATGATGTATGACCTCATAATGGCCTCCCAATTGTGGATATTCGTTTTTAATTGTATTGAAGCAATGTGGACAGGCCGTTACGATCTTTTTGATATCGTAGCCATCTAAGATCTGAATGTTCATCATCGCCTGCATCTGAAAAAGGAATTCATTACCGGCTCGTTTTGCCGGATCACCGGTGCAGCTTTCTTCGGTCCCTAGAATAGCATATTTGAGACCTACATGTTGGAGGATTTTACATATATCACGTGTAATACGTTGAGCTCTTTCATCAAAACTTCCAGCACATCCGACCCAGAATAGGATTTCTGGTGATTCTCCTCTATTGACAAGTTCGGCGACAGTAGGTATATGAAGTTGATTTTCCATGATTTTTTAATCTAATATTATTGATTGGTCCAATTTGCACGGTCAGCCTGTGCATATTTCCAAGGGGCACCATTATTTTCCAGATTTCCGAACATTGCATTGACACTTCCAGGAGCCTGCGACTCTTCCATTACAACATATTGCCTTAAACCCATGATGATTTCCAGTGGGTTAATATTGACCGGACACTGTTCTACACATGCATTACAGCTCGTACATGCCCATATCTCCTCTCGTGTGATATGGGCATCCAATAAAGCACGATCTCCTTCTTGAGGGCTTTTATTTTGATCAATACTTTTGCCGACCTCCTCCAATCTGTCTCGTGTATCCATCATGATCTTTCTTGGAGAAAGCAGCTTTCCCGTAATGTTAGCCGGGCATGCAGCCGTACAACGACCACATTCTGTACAAGTGTATGCATCAAGTAAATTCTTCCACGTGAGATCTGCAACATCCTTCACTCCAAATCTAGCGTTTGCGTCTGTCTGCGGAGACGTAAAAGTAGGGTCCAGCATTGCTTTCACCTCATTGGTAACCGCAGGCATGTTTTCAAATTTTCCTTTCGGTGTTAATTTTGAAAAATACGTATTCGGAAATGCTAATATAATATGCAGGTGCTTCGATATCGGTAGGTAATTTAAGAAGAGTAATACACCAATGATGTGGAACCACCAGGCGCCTCTTTCAATTAAGATCAACCCAGAGATGCTATCTGGCAATATATTCACCAGTAGTGAACTGATCGGGAATGCACCCGCCTCGTGATAATGAGGAGCCCCTAGTAACTGGAGCTTATGATCAGCAGCATTCATAAATAGAAATGCAGCCATAAGTAAGATTTCAGTGATCAAAATAAGGGTTGCATCCGTCTTAGGCCAATTTTGAAGTTCTTTATTCTGAAAGCGTTTTATCTTCAGTACGTTGCGACGTATAAGGAATATCACACACGACAAGAGTACTGCGAATGCCAGAAGTTCAAATGCATAGATAATAAAATTGTAAAATCCACCCATGAATGAAAGCACACGATGGGTGCCGAATAGACCATCGATTACAATTTCAAGCATTTCGATATTGATAATACAGAAGCCCACATATACAAAAAGGTGGAGTAGGGCCGGAATAGGTTTCTTGAACATCTTCTGTTGTCCAAAGGCCACTAGTAGCATGGTTTTTATACGTTCTCTCGGATTATCAAAGCGGCTAACAGTTCGGCCTAACTTAATATTCCGGACAATCTTCTTTGCGTTTCTAACAAAGAATACTACAGCCACGACAAGGAGTATTGCAAAAGTAAGTTGACTGATCATAACAATTTTAAATCAGGTTATACACAAATATATAATAAAATAAATACTATGCATGCATAATAATGAATTTAGAATGTTTAAAAATAGTTTGAATTACGATTTCACTTTCAGTACAAGCACAGTTAATCAATATACATGAATCGGGTGGTACAGCACATAAAAAAAGAGGGCTGACAATTGTCAGCCCTCTTTTTTTATAAGTATGTTTTAGTTATTTCTTTGCTGGAGTCGCTGGAGCTGGAGTCGCTGGAGCTGTAGTAGCTGAAATACCTAATTTCGTTTTAATTTCCGCAGTTAGGTCATCACCACCTCCAAAGTAAGGGATGTTGGTACTTGAGATGTCAAATACGTATGCATATCCTTTCGATTTTGCAACATCGTTCACCGCTGTCATTACTTTCTTTTCAATCGGCTGGTACAGTTCCTCTTGTTTCTTACCGACTTCTTCTTGAGCAACACGTTGTATGTCTTGAATACGTCCTTCTAGTTCACGTAGTTGAGTCATTAATGTATTCAACTCAGCATCTACGGTTTCTTTGTTGGCTTCGCTGCGGTTACGTGCTTTATCATTTGCTGCAGTTTGTTGCTTTTGATACTCAGCATACATATCTTGCAGTTCTTTGGTTTTACCATCTTGCAAAGTTTTTAGCTGATCCTGTGCCGCTTTAAACTCTGTCGTGCCAGAGATAATGTCACCGAAATTGATATGCCCGATTTTTTGCTGTGCATTTACCAATTGAGTGGAGATAAATAAACCTGCTACCAATGCCGCACTTTTTACTAAATTTTTCATTCTTTTCATGTTAATCTTTTGTCTTACTTCTGATTGAAGAATCAGACGATGTTTATCTTATTTAAATAAATTATTGATGTCCTATCACTACGTGTCGCAATGATAATAAAAAAAAATTATTTTACAAGTGATGCATTAGGTTTAAATCCTAATTTAGTAATGATTTCATTACTTTTATCCAATTTAGGGTTCGCATATAGGAATGTTACTTCAGTACCTTTGTCCAATACCAAATCCAATCCTTGGCTGTTAGCCACATCTTGGATCGCTTTTGATACGCGATCTTGGATGGGTTTGATCAACTTTAGGCGTTGCTGATATAATTCACCTTCATACCCAAATTTTTGACGTTGAAATTCCTTTGCTTCTTTTTCCTTTTTGACGATTTCATCTTCTCTTCGACGACGCATATCCTCGTTCAACAAGGCTTGATCATTTTGATAGGCCTTATACAATTTTTCAATTTCAGCGTATTTAGCATCCACCTGCTCTTGCCATTGAGCCGAAAGATCATCTAACTGCTTTTGAGCCGATACATAGTCCGGAATATGCTTTAAGATATATTCCGAGTCAACATACGCAAGCTGTTGAGCAAACGCCCCAGACGTGGTCAACGTTAAAAAAGCAAGGATTATAAATATTTTTTTCATCTCTTCTAGTTTTTTTCCAGTCAAAGTTATTAAAAAAAAGAGGAAGGCGTATGAACTTCCTTCTTTTTTAATACTTTTTAACTAATGTCTCGCGTAGCAAAGTCATGCCGGAGAATAGGTTCGATTATAGTAAGCATAGTTTAAGCGTAAGAAATTGATACAATCACTGTTGTCACTATTTTCAAAGCACTTCTTTGAAAGTGAATCTTGTGTTGTGTGTGATCTATTTTAGATTAATAATAGCCTGATAAATGAACGGCAATTTGTTATCAGAATAATGTATTTCACATAGATGTAACAATCGCGATACCACTGTTTCTTTCCTTAGTATGTCACCAGTTTATTGATTATTTAATTAATAACTTTATGTTAAATAAATTAGTGTATTTGAATTGAAATTAATTGATGGATCTAAGCGCTTTTGATTTTGTGTACTTAGTTGATTGTTGATTCTTTTGGAGTTGTTATATTTTTTTATCATTACACTAGATTTGAAACTAATAGAAACTACGTAGAAGTATAGTCTAGGCAGGTTGCAAGCAGACCTAGATTAACAAACAGGTGGCCGGCTGGAATTGGCCCTCTCTAGATACTCCAGAGTGAGTGAGTGTCATAAATTTAAATAGTTGAAAACATGAAAAAAATTAGTTTGAAATCAGTCAAAAGTGAAGAGTACCTTTCACGGGAGGAACTCAAGCAAGTTCTTGGCGGAAATCTAGGAAGTGGGAGTGGGAGCTTTTGTCATAGTATTGGATTAGAAGAGTGTTATTGTCACATCGATGGCAAGATGTTCTACATGGGATGCTTGGCTGTTAGTGATTGTTTCACTACTTGTGTATTATAATTGAATAGTACAGCTTGATTATTTTTTATAAAAGAAGAATCAAGCTGTATAATTTTTGAATTTTCTGTCTTAAAAAAAGAGTCTTGATTTTTATGCAAAGATATTTTTCGGAGGTGTCTCATGAAAATCTGGAAAAATCAGTTTGTTATGCTTTTCTCACTCTTTTATTCCCCCCGTTCCTGAGCCTATAGTAAAAGCTATTAGATAATGTAGATCTCTTAAGTTTGACATCTGATTTTACGATATCGAGAACCCATTACTATTAGTTCAGAAGTTATAAATAGAATAGTCGATTTTTTCAAATTTAAGAAAAACACGTGCATGTTCCATCGTATGCTGATCGATTTACAAACACGCTTAAAAAGATATTGCAATAGAGGACTATGCTTTATATTTTAGTCTTTTAAAGTCGCATCAAAAAAAAGCAGCAATGGAATCTATCCCATTGCTGCTTAATGTTTTTTATTTTAATGGTTTATTCTAGAATCCGCCCATGTTTTGCATGATACTAAAGGTGAAGTTCTGTTTCCATGAACTTTCTGGTAATCCTGGGATTGGGTCAAATGCATGCCCGTAGTCAATACCCAGCATACCAAATATCGGTAAGAAAATACGAGCACCGACACCTGCGGTACGTCTTACTTTGAAGGGGTTGAACTCACTAAATTTGTTCCAAGTATTACCAGCCTCAGCAAATGCCATGACGAATACTGTCGCTTGATCATTTAGCATCACTGGATGTCTCAGCTCCACCTGGTATTTTGTATAAATTGGACTACCTGAGCTGATTGCAATCTGTTGGTAGCCATTTTGAGTGCTTTCCGGGATAATAGCACCATTGGCATATCCACGAAGTGCAATGATTTCAGATCCCTGTAGGAAGTCAAAGCCCTGCATACCATCTCCCCCTAGTTTAAAGCGTTCGAATGTCGAAGTCTCCGTCTTGTTTGTATAGTTACCTAAGAATCCAAATTGAGCTTGAGTTTTCAATACCAATTTACCAGCGATCTTAATGTACCACTGTGAGTCAAATTTCCACTTGTGATATTCCGTCCATTTGTACTTCTCTTCCTGTGGTGCAGTCTTGTAATTGATATTGTTCCATGCCGAATACGGAGGCGTCAACTGTACGGAGAATTTGATATTAGATCCAGACGTAGGATATATAGGTGCATCTACCGAATTACGGCTGATTTCCTGCGTGATATTCATGTTGTACGCTGTACCATTAGAGAATAGGAAGTAGTTTCCGTAGTTCTGTAATTTATAGCGTTGGAAAGAGAGTGAAGTATTGATCTGGAAATAGTTATCAGGCCATTCTAGACGTTTACCCAATGTCGCAGTTACCCCCGTCATCCAGATGCGCTGTAATTCAGAGTCTTTGACCATTTGCTCACCAGTATAGTAGTTGAATCCTCCATAGGAAGAGCTAGAAGTATAGGCACTCAATCCAAAATAGATCGGTTTTTTACCACCTAACCAAGGCTCGGAGAAGGAGAAGCTATACGATTGGTAGCGCTTTCCAGAAGTTTGTCCACGTACACTTAGCTTTTGTCCGTCGCCACGAGGCAATGGTTTCCAAGAGCTCTTGTCAAAGAAGTTACTAGTCGAGAAATTGTTAAATGTCAGACCCAATGTACCAATGATCTGTCCTGCTCCGTATCCACCCGAGAGTTCCACTTGATCCGAAGGTTTTTCGGCCACGTTGTAGAGTACATCTACTGTACCTTCAGCATGGTTGAGGTTTGTAGGTACCGGATTGGTTTTTTGTTCGTCGAAGTTCCCCAATTGAGCAATCTCGCGAACACTTCGCATGATGAGGTCTTTAGAGAATTTTTGACCAGGTTTCGTATAGATAGAACGCAGTACCACTCGATCATTGGTAACATCATTACCTTTGACAATTACATTATTAATCGTGTATTGTGCTCCTTCATACATTCTGATTTCGACGTCTATAGTGTCGTTATATATCTTTGTTTGAACAGGGTCTACCGAGAATGTAAGGTATCCATCGTTCATATACAAAGACGAAATGTCATCGCTGTTTCGCGTAGGACCGGAAAGTTTAGTGACTAACTTCTCTTCACTGAATACATCTCCTTTTTCTATACCTAAGATCATATTCAATACTGAGTCTGTGTATTTCGAATTACCTGACCAGCTGATGTTACCAATATAGTACTTAGGACCCTCATAGATTTCCATATCAATGATCACTTCATTGGCATCGTATTTTTTGACGGAGTCACTTATGATTTCCGCATCACGATATCCTTTATCATGAAGTTTGGCAATCATTTTTTCTTTAGCCTCTTTATATTTTTCATCCTTGAATTTTCCCGGACCAAATATTCGGTACCACTCCCGTTGCTTGACTCCTTTAAGCGCTTTTCTCAAGCTGCGTTGAGAAAACTCCTTATTGCCTTCGAAATTGATTTTTCGAACCTTTACTTTTTTATTTCGAGCCACGTCGACCACGAGTATTTCGTTGTTGGCCTGTGCCGTATCTTTGATGGTTGTCGTTTTGATATCCGGGTATAGGTAGGCCTTTTCTCTTAAGAAGCGTTGGATTGTAAACCTTGTCGTATTAATTAGATTCTCGTTGACGATTTTGCCCGTATTGCTATTCAGACGTTTGCGGACTTCCTCTGTCTGGCTTTTACTTAGGCCATTGATATCTATACGGGTTAGGCGAGGGCGCTCCTGTACCTTGATATTGAAGAAGATATTATCTCCCTCTACACGATCAGCATATAGTTGTACATCATCAAACAGTCCCTGAGCCATCAAATTCTTAATCACGTTGGCAGTAGCATCGCTTGGTACTTCGATATGTTGACCGATGACCAGTTTAGATAATGTGATTAAGATATCATTCTCCAAGAATTGTGTTCCCGTCACAGTCACTCCACCAATTACGTAGTCTCTAGGAGTTAAGTAGCTTATTTCGTCAGGATTACCCAGGTTGATAGGCTTGTTGCCGGTGATCTGAGCATAGGCTGAGTAGGAGTAAACCGAACTAATAAAAGATATTAAAAATACTATACGCTTCATCTATAATTTTTTATCGATGCTAAAGTACACCAATCTGTTGTTAAATTTTGTTAAAAGAAAATATTGCTAAAATGTTATGCAGCAACACTATTTCGTGGGCAAAGTTAATCAATAAGATTATAATTGCTCACTTGTTTTTCCGAATCGCCTTTCGCGCTGTTGATAGTTATATATACATTCAAATAAATCTTCTCTTGTGAATTCAGGCCACATCTTGGGAATAAAACTCAGTTCAGCATAAGCGATCTGCCAGAGGAGGTAATTACTGATCCGTTGCTCTCCGCTGGTTCTGATGAGTAGATCCGGATCCGGCATGCCAACAGTATACAGGTTGTTGGAGATGACCTGCTCATTAATATCGTCAATGTTTAACTGACCATCGAGTACCTGTTGGCATATCTTTTTAGTCGCATCGACGATTTCCTTTTGCGAGCTGTAGCTTAGTGCCAGTGTAAGTACACATGCAGTATTATTGGCGGTAAGTGCAATGGTGTCTTTTAATTTTGCTTGACAATTCTTTGGTAACTTGTCTATATCACCGATCGTTTGAAGACGAATGCCGTTTTCCTGAAAGGTCTTTATCTCCTTATTTAGTGTGGATACCAGCAATTCCATAAGGGCTAGTACTTCCAATTTCGGACGATTCCAATTCTCTGTTGAAAAGGCATACAGTGTAAGATAGGAAATGCCCAATTCAACGGCCCCCTCCATGGCTTCTCTCACTGCAGAGACTCCGTTTTGATGTCCAAATATTCTTAACTTGCCCAATCCCTTCGCCCATCGGCCGTTGCCATCCATAATAATAGCGATATGCTTGGGAAGGTTATTTCGGTCAACTTTCTCTTTGATACTCATTATTTTAATTCATTGTGCACTTACCGGCTGAGGACACGACTCCTTTCGGAAAGGATGTTCCATAATTTATACCGATGTTGTCTATATTGTGTGATAATTCAGCTTGGTCTCTTATTTCAGCAGCTATACTCCATGATCCTTTTAATTTAGCTGCCATACCTAGACAGTCGAGGGAGTTACCAAAAGGAAGGGGGGGGACATAGCCCATAGGTCCAATATTAGCGCCTGCTTCCCAGGATTGAGCGCATAGATTGCGAATTGGCAAAAGACCAATAATGGTTAGAAAAGCGTAAACCAATTTTTGCAAAATAGTTTTTTTGCGGTAAAGATAATGTATTTCAAGCAATAGATACTTATAAAAAGTTGTTAAAAAACGCTCGGTAAACTAGAATCCTCGGTAGATTTTAATAGTTTCGAACATCTATTCCCCACAATAATTTCTCCCGCAATGTACTGAAATAGCCATCGTTGCTGAGCCTTATTAGATTAATGAAGAATGGAGCCTTTTTGATCTTTAACTTCGTTGAGGTAGAAAGCGTTTCATTTTGCGAATCACAGCTTAGGATATATTTACCTGTTCTACTCTCAATTTCCAATTCCAATTCAAATTCAGAAGAGATCACAATAGGCCTTACATTTAGATTATGCGGAGAAATTGGCGTAATCACAAAATTACCGCTACCTGGCATGATAATAGGGCCGCCACAGCTTAACGAGTACGCGGTAGATCCAGTTGGTGTAGCAATGATCAGTCCATCAGCCCAATATGCGTTTAGCAACTCACCGTTGATATGTGCATTCACCGTAATCATAGCAGAGCTGTCATAGCGAAATACTGTTATATCATTGAGCGCAAAGTTTCTGCCGTTGAATAAGCTGATATCATCCGCCTCCACTGTCAGCAAAGCCCGTTTTTGCAGGGTATATGACTTATTGATGATTTGGCTGAGCGAATCCTCTAGCTCGGTTTTGTTAATCGTTGCTAAAAAACCTAATCTACCAAAATTAATTCCTGCAATTGGAAGCCCGGAGTCCTGAATGATAGATACAGCAGAAAGCATTGTGCCATCACCACCCAGACTCAACATAAACTCAACATCTGTGGGCAGATCACCATGAGAGGTGAAAGTAGGCAAATCCTCCTGACAAGGGAATTGACTTTGTAGAAAGCTGTAGAAATCTTGATAGATGTAGATCCCAATCTCTTTTCTTTTTAGAAAATCAAACAGTTGCTGTACAAACGGTAGTACTGAAGGGTTGAACTCTCTTCCGTAAATCGCTATTTTCATTGGAGTGTATTTGTTTTTATTTATTATCTATTTTATAAAGGGGCGATGAGGCTGCTCCATACATTTAATGGCGATGGAAGTTACTCCTGATACGTTGCGACAAATAGTGGCCGACCTCTCTTAATGTTCTTCAAAGATGGGCAGACGTGTACGTAATTTAAAGATTAAGATAGTTCATCAACAGGTCATAGCGCTGTTGAAGATCATTTTCATCGTTTCCATCATTGAAAGTAGCTTTGACTACATAGTCAAAGCGCCAGAGCGTAGATACCAGAGATGCAATATTTGTTTTGTTGACCTTGATGGTTAGTTCGAGTTTGGATGAATCGGGCGACGTCTTAATCGCGGTACTAAGGATGCTAGCATTGTCTGATTCAATAATATGGGCAATATGAGAGAGCGCATTATCCTTTGCACCAATCTCTAACACGATGATTGCACCAGATTCGTTATTGGACTGGATACTATTTAATGCCTGAATGACATCTTGAGCGGTTACGATTCCGACATATTGATTTTCCTTGTTTAAGATCGGGAGTATATCGGTCTTATAATTGCTTAAGTACAGCATTGCATCGTATACGTGCTGATATTCATATAGATAGAGAGGTGCGAGGTTGAGTTTCATGTTTTGGATAATATTGTCTTCATTATCATGACTGAGCAATTCATCCTCTTGGACTAGTCCTAGAAATTCATTATTAGACACGACTGGGAGATAGGAGAGGTGAAGCTCAGCCATCTTATCCAATCCTTTCTGTATGGTGTCTGAAGGACGGACTTCACAAAATTTTTGAGATAATATTTCGCCGATGTACATGATGCCTATTTCTTTTTATATATTAAACAGTCCAAATTACAAAACGTTTAATCTAGACGACGTTTAGTTACGAAGTTAAGCAATATGTCAGGATCTGCAATAGGTATTAATTGTATTTGGAGGCTAATTTTAATTTAATGTCTTTTATAAAAGAGCGTTGGATTTTACTATTTTTACAAATCAAACCCGAATCGAGCAAATCATTCATATGCAGGTGGACGCACAGAAGAAGTTTATTGAAGTAAGAGAAGTTATCCGGAAGAAGAGTCCAAAGGTAGCAAAGTGGATTCCCTCACCCCTCATTAGTTATTTAGAACGGATTATTCATGAGGATGATATTAATTATATCATGAATAAGTTTGAAGATAAGTACGGACTGGACTTTGTTGACGCTTTGATCGATGAATTAGGAGTTGAGGTGATTTTGGAAGGAGCAGAGCACATCCCAATAGACGGAAGTGTAATCTTTGCGTCAAATCATCCTTTAGGTGGGCTTGATGGAGTGGCATTCATGCATGCTGTAGGTAGATATAGAAGAGATGTCAAATTCTTAGTCAATGATATATTGTTGAATATTAAGAATCTAGAGCCTCTCTTCATTCCCGTTAACAAATTGGGAAGCCAGGGCAAAGGCGGAATCGAGATGATCGAGAGAGCATATGGTGGAGACGATGCTCTATTGGTTTTTCCCGCAGGATTGGTCTCTAGGAAGCAGAATGGGAAAATTATGGATTTAGAATGGAAAAAGAGTTTTATCAATAAGTCAAAGAAATATCAAAAGGACATCATTCCAGTATATATTGACGGTAAGAATTCCAACTTTTTTTATAATTTTGCTCGACTCAGGCACAAACTAGGTTTGAAGGTGAATCTGGAGATGTTGTATTTACCCGATGAAATGTTTGCCCAACGAAATCATCGTGTGACAATTAGGATTGGAGAAAGGATTCCCTATACTTATTTTGATACATCAAAAAGTGAAAGAGAATGGGCTCAGGAAATGAAACAATTGGTCTATAATATGGCTGAGGTAAAAAAATAATCTATGCAAGAAATTATTGCTCCTGTTGAGAAGCATTTGATAAAAGCGGAACTGACTAAAGAGGCTTTTGTCCGTTATACCAACAATGGAAATAATGAAGTTTATCTAATCAATCATCATAATGCACCTCATATTATGCGTGAGATTGGACGTTTGCGTGAAGTGACGTTCCGAGCTGCTGGCGGAGGTACAGGTCTAGCTATAGATATCGATGAGAACGATACGAGTGCGGACTGCTACGACCAACTAATCGCATGGAATCCAGAGGAAGAAGAGATTATTGCTGGATATCGCGTTATCAAATGCGCTGCTGCCAGTTGGAAAGACGGTGTTATCAATCTTTCTACGGCTCACTATTTCAACTTCTCAGATCAGTTTATAAAGGAATATCTTCCATATACCATCGAACTCGGCCGATCATTTGTACAGCCTAGATTTCAACCGGCTATTGATAATCGTAAGGGAATATTCTCTTTGGATAATCTATGGGACGGTCTTGGGGCCTTCGTCATGATTAATCCTGAAATTAAGTACCTTTTTGGGAAAGTGACCATGTACCCACATTACAATATAGAGGCCCGTGATCTGCTACTTTATTTTATGGAGTATTATTTTCCAGATCACGAAAATCTGGTTACACCAATTCAGGCAGTAGGTTACAAGACTGATATTAGTCATTATATGGGTATCTTTGATGGATTGGACTATAAAGAAGGATATAAGGTCCTGAATTCGAAAATAAGAGCATTAGGGGAGAACATTCCACCCCTTATCAATACGTACATGAATCTTTCACCGACTATGAAGTCATTCGGAACAGCCCGAAACGATGAATTTGGGGAAGTGGAAGAAACCGGTATTTTGGTGACAATAGCTGATATATATCCCGTTAAAAAGGAACGCCATATGTCTACCTTTGATCGAGATCGTGAATATGGGAATCCCAAAAAAAGAAAATAAATAAAAAAAGCGCTTATTAGCGCTTTTTTTATTTAGTATGATCCCACAACATTTCAATGTGCGGAATGTCGTCCTCCAGGTATTCCTCAGATACCTTCATAAAGCCAAATCCTTCATAGAATTGCTGCAGATAGCTCTGCGCACTGATTCTAATATTGACAGGGCCGTATTGCTCTAAAGTCGCATCGATCGCCCGCTTCATCAGCTCCCGGCCAAAGCTTAATCTTCTATATGCACGATTGGTCGCTACCCGCCCTATAGAAGCCTCGGGGTAAGATCCCCCAGGAGGTACGATGCGGGCGTACGCTACAATGTCTTGATCCAGTACTCCCCAAAGATGGAGGGACTGAGGATCTTTGTTGTCGCAATCCTGGTACGCACAATCCTGCTCGACGACAAAAACCTCATTTCTAAGTTTAAGGATATTGTATAGTTGAGCGATAGTCAGCTCTTCAAAGGATTTGTAAAACCAGCTAGGGGTAATGTGTTTGCGCATAGACTTAGGAAAGAAGGCTCTTTACGACCTCGGATATCGTTCTGCCATCAGCTTGTCCAGCAAGCCTTTGATTAGCAGCTCCCATTACCTTGCCCATGTCTTTTACAGTCGTTGCGCCCAATTCTTCAATGATACCTTTGATGATCGATTCAATTTCACTACGATCCATTTGTTTCGGTAAATATTGCTCAATGACCTCTAGCTCCTCAATTTCAACCTGATAGAGATCCTCACGATTCTGGGTTTTGTATATTTCAGCAGACTCTTTACGTTGTTTCACTAATTTCTGAAGAACCTTTATCTCGGCCTCCTCATTGAACGTGTCAGCGCCTCCTTTCTCCGTTTTTGCAAGTAATATTGCGGCTTTAATAGCCCTTAATCCACGGAGTTTTGCATTGTCTTTGGCAATCATTGCTGCTTTGATATCTTGATTGATGTTCTCTTCTAAAGCCATGATATATATTATTAGAATTATGAATATTGTATTATTTATCTCTTAGTTTGCTGACGTATTACAATCCACTTACACAGACATACATCAGCACAGATTGTAGCGCTACCATTGGTTAATGGCTATTTCTGTGGACGATTGTGCCGGTTGCTTGAGCCGTAGGCATGATCAGGAGGTCATTGATGTTGACATGCGCTGGCCTTGACAGTACGAATGCAATAGTCTCTGCTATATCTCTTCCGGTTAGGGGTTGCAGGTCTTGATATACAGCCGCGGCCCTATCCTTATCGCCGTGAAAGCGCACTTCCGAAAATTCTGTCTCTACCATTCCTGGATTTATACCCGTCACTTTTATGCCTTTGGGGAGTAAGTCTATCCGCATGGCTTTATTCAATGCATCTACAGCATGTTTGGTTGCACAATACACATTTCCATTCGGGTATACCTCTTTTCCTGCAATTGAACCCAGATTGACGATATGTCCACTTCCTCTGGCCTCCATGAGAGGAGCAACGGCGCGGGTGATGTAGAGTAACCCTTTAACATTGGTATCAATCATTCTATCCCAGTCTCCGGTATCACCACTTTGGATTGGGTCAAGTCCCTGACTAAGTCCAGCATTGTTAATCAGTACATCTATCTGCTTCCATTCATGAGGTAAGTTTTCAAAAGCTAATTTGACCTCTTCCGCATTTCTTACATCTAATTTGAAGATGTATACCCGAGCACTTTGTGTTTTTTCCTGTATTGTTTTTTTTAACTCCTCCAGTCTTTCCATCCGACGTGCACATAGCAGTAGGTCATAACCTTCGTCTGCCAATACTTGTGCGCATGCGGCTCCTATTCCCGAGCTGGCACCTGTTATTAAAGCAATTTTCTTCATCCCTTTGTTATGCTTAGTTATTTTGTCGCAACATAGATGGTGCAGATCCCGAATGTTTGCGGGCGCACCAGTGTTTCCGAAAATCCGACTTTTGACATGATCGCTGAAAACTTGCTTCCGTCTGGGAATTGAGCCACAGATTCGGGCAGGTAGACATAAGCACTGTTATCTTTTGAGAAGAGCTTGCCAATAAGCGGCATTATCTTATGAAAGTAGAAATTGTAAAGTTGTTTCACAGGAAATGCTTTGGGATTTGAAAATTCAAGTATAATCGCCTTTCCACCCGGCTTTAATACTCGACAGATATCAGCTAATCCCTTTTCCAGGTTTTCAAAATTTCGAACACCAAATGCAACTGTTACAGCGTCAAAAGTATCGTTTTCAAATAGGAGACGTTCAGAATCCCCCAATTGGACCTCAAATTGATCTTCAAGGTTCCGACTTGCTATTTTTTCTTTCGCTACCGCTAACATTCCGGCAGAGATATCCACTCCGATTATTCTTTTGGGGTTTAAGATTTTGATAGATTCAAAAGCAAAATCACCCGTACCCGTAGCCACATCCAACATCAATTGAGGTTGGAGAGATCGCAATGACCTAATTGCTTTTTTACGCCAAATAATATCGATACCCAGTGAAAAAAAATGATTTAAGAAATCGTAAGTCTTTGAAATGTTATTGAACATATCAGCCACTTGCTTTTTTTTACCGCCTTCGGCGTCTTTATAAGGTTTTAACGTTTGTGAGTCATTTGCCATAGTACACAAAGATACAATATTATCTCTCAGCTGTCCATGCCTACTTACATAAAAAATATTCTATTTTTACTATAAGTCATTGACTGTTATTGGTCTATAATATGTGAATAGAGATGTTCTCAATTATAACCAACTAATTTTTGTAAATTTATGTTATTAACAAGTGATAAAGTTATTAACATTTTTATAATATGTTGACGTTTTGTTAGTTGTAATATATATCAACATTTTACTAACACGGAATGTTAATAACATAGGTTTCCTAATAGGTCTGTATCAAGGGTTTTTGGTATTACGGTTTAAAGCATATTTTGACTTGTGTACAACTCTTTGGACAGAGCAAAAGTATTTTTCATACTTTTGTTATCCCCTAGGAGTTACATAAGATATTTCTCCATCAACAGGATATCATTTTTTCATCAACAAAACAAACGCAAGCCGTCGATATGAGCAACGAAAACGAATTTTCAGGCAATAAATTTGATAGCGCAAAACGAGGGAACTTTGGCGAGCGAAAGACCCGCCTTAACAACCTAGTTAGTGGACTGGGCAAACTTCCTCCGCAAGCACTCGATCTGGAAGAAGCCGTTTTGGGAGCCCTGATGCTGGAGAAGAATGCGTTGAGTGAGATTATTGATATCTTAAAACCCGAATCTTTCTACAAAGAAGGACATCAAAAGATCTTCGAAGCTATATTTGCCTTATTTCAAAAAACATCTCCTATTGATATCCTTACCGTCACTACAGAATTAAGAAAGATGGGAGCACTAGAGATGGTTGGAGGGGCATATTACATTACACAACTTACAGACCGAGTCGTATCGGCCGCCAATATTGAGTATCATGCACGTATTATCTCCCAAAAATATATACAGCGCGAGTTGATTAAAGTGTCAACAGAGATCATCAATAGTTCGTACGACGAGACCGCTGATATTTTTGATTTGTTGGACCATGCAGAGAAGAGCCTTTTCGATATTGCGCAGAACAACTTAAGGCGCGACTCTCGCAAGATGGACGATATTATGCGTGAGGCGATCGCTTCATTAGAACTTTTACGGGATAAGACCGACGGTCTTACTGGAGTTCCTTCGGGGTTGACAGCCCTTGATCGCATGACTTCAGGTTGGCAGCCTTCCGACTTAGTCATTATCGCGGCGAGACCCGCGATGGGTAAGACAGCATTCGTTTTGTCCGTTGCCCGAAATGCCGCTGTAGATCATAATAAGGCAGTTGCGGTATTCTCACTGGAGATGTCCTCTGTGCAGCTGGTGAATCGTCTTATCGCCGGCGAAACAGAGATTGAGCAGGAGAAGCTTAAAAAAGGTAATTTAGCTGATCACGAATGGCAGCAGCTACACTCTCGCATCGGCAGATTGACAGAAGCACCTCTCATTATAGATGATACACCTGCATTAAATGTTTTCGAATTTCGCGCGAAATGTCGTCGGCTTAAAGCACAGCACGATATCCAAATGGTTATTGTCGATTATTTGCAGTTGATGCACGGTAAAGCCGAAGGAAAAGGTGGCGGAAACCGTGAGCAAGAGATTGGTAGCATCTCCCGTGCATTGAAGTCTGTTGCTAAGGAGTTGAATATTCCGGTCCTAGCACTCTCGCAGTTAAGTCGTGCTGTAGAATCTAGGCCAGGAAATAGTAAGCGTCCGATGCTTTCCGATTTGCGTGAATCGGGATCTATTGAGCAGGATGCAGATATGGTATTGTTCCTTTATCGTCCAGAATATTATGGACTCACAGAAGATGAGGAAGGGCGCCCAACTGCAGGTGTGGGCGAGGTTATCATTGCTAAGCACCGTAATGGTGAGACTGGAATTGTCCCACTTCGTTTCGTCGGTAAGTTTGTGAAGTTTGTCGATTTGGAGGACGAGTTTTCAGGTCTTGGAGATCCTGGGGCCGGATTTGGCGAGCCAACCTCATTCTCTTCTTCCGCTATGAATCCATCAGCCGCATTTGAAGGGTTTGGAGGAGGTGGTATCACGATGCCTTCTCGAATGAATGATATGCCTGACGATGCGCCTTTTTAGATCAGGTATTGATTCCTCTTTAACCAGAAGATAGTAACCTTGATAATTAATTGCTTTTTAGCAGGACGTATGGAGGACAGTAGGCTTTCACAGCCATAATTTTGATGCCTAGCGTTCTATATCTAATACTAAAAAAGGGAGTCTTGTTATTTAACAAGACTCCCTTTTTTAGTATTAGATGCTTTAAGCTAGACTCGCTAGGCTCTCTTCCAAAATTTTGATTTTTGTTTCAGCATCCGCTTTTTTGTTTTGTTCATTTTGGATAATTTCCGGTTTAGCATTCTGTACAAAGCGCTCATTGGAAAGCTTTTTGTCTACAGATACCAGAAATCCTTTTAGATAGTCAATTTCCTTTGTGATACGTTCACGTTCTGCGTCGACATCAATATTATTTTCCATTGCTATATAGCATTCATCACGTCCCGCTAAGAAGCTGACCGCTCCTGATATCTTCTCGTTTACAAAAGTTAGTTCCGAGATATTAGCTAACTTAACGATATGGTCTTGATATTTTTTAAAATTGATATCTTGAGCGTTGATCGCTAATGGAAGGGCTACCTTTGGAGAGATCTGTTTGGTATTCCGTACATTTCTTACCTCTGAGATTACCTGCTTCACGATATTGAATTCCTTGATGATTTGCTCCTCAAATTGAACTACTTTAGGGTATTCCGCGACTATACAGCAGTCATCCACCTCACGTGTCCCGAATAGCTCATCGTGCCATAATTCTTCTGTAAGGAACGGCATAAAAGGGTGAGCGAGTGTAAGTACCTTTTCGAAAAAGGACTTGACAGTATCGAATGTTTCACGTGGTATTGGCGATCCATACGCCGGTTTGATGAGTTCGAGATACCAAGCGCAGAAGTCGTCCCATATCAGTTTATAGGTAGACATGAGTGCGTCTGACAATCTATAGTCCGCAAAATGTTCTTCAATTTCAATCAAAGATTGATTGAATCGTGCTTCAAACCATGCTGCTGAGATCTGATCAGCGATAGGAGCAGGCGTATCCGTTATTTCCCAACCTTTTACGAGTCTAAATGCATTCCAGATTTTGTTTGCAAAATTACGCCCCTGTTCGCAATATGATACGTCAAACATCAGATCGTTTCCTGCTGGTGATGAGAGCAACATACCTACGCGCACACCATCTGTACCGTATTGGGCCATCAGTTCGATCGGGTCAGGTGAGTTACCCAGTGACTTGGACATTTTTCGGCCCAATTTGTCACGTACTATTCCTGTCAGGTATACATTTTTAAACGGAGCTTTTCCAGTATAGTTGTGCCCCATGATCATCATACGTGCCACCCAGAAAAAGAGTATTTCCGGCGCCGTGACCAGATCATTTGTTGGATAGTAGTATTTAAAGTCCTCGTTATTGGGATTACGAACACCATCGAAGACAGACATTGGCCACAGTCCTGAGGAAAACCAAGTATCTAAGACATCCTCTTCTTGATGAATTCCATTGGCTGATTTTTCTTGTCGTTCAAATTCCTTTACAGCCCCTTCCTCGGTTTTAGCAACTACCCATTCATTTTTATCATTATACCATGCAGGGATGCGTTGTCCCCACCAAAGTTGCCGCGAGATACACCAGTCCTTTACATTCTCCATCCAATGTTTGTAGGAAGCTGTAAATTTGTCCGGGATTAGGTTGACCTCACCACTTAATACATAGTCCAGAGCAGGTTTAGCGAGGTTATCCATCTTGCAAAACCACTGCATAGACAGTTTCGGTTCGATAGCAGCGTCAGTACGTTCTGAAAAACCAACTTGCGATTTATAATCCTCTATTTTTTCGATTTGATCAACTTCCTCTAGCAATTTGATCACCTTCTTACGGGCTATAAATCGATCTTCCCCGATAAGGATTGTAGCCTTTTCATTGAGTGTCCCATCGTCATTGAGGATATCGATTACCTCCAGGTTGTGCTTCTGTCCAAGTTCATAGTCATTGAGGTCGTGTGCAGGCGTCACTTTTAGGCAACCCGTACCAAATTCGATATCTACATATTCGTCCGTAATAATTGGAATCTCGCGATTCACTAGCGGCACTAGGATGGATTTTCCACGTAGGTGTTGATAGCGCTCGTCATGAGGATTGATACAGACTGCGGTATCCGCCATTATGGTCTCGGGACGTGTGGTGGCGATGACAACGTGCTCACTGCTATCCTTCACTTGGTAGCGGATATAGTAAAGCTTCTGATTCACTTCTTTCCGAATTACCTCCTCGTCAGATAGCGCCGTCTTGCCTTGAGGATCCCAGTTGACCATACGGACACCACGGTAGATGTAACCTTCATTATAAAATTTGATAAATGTATCGATTACCGCTTCTGAGAGTTCAGGGTCCATGGTAAATTTGGTACGTTCCCAATCACAGGATGCACCAAGTTTTTCCAATTGTTTAAGAATGATACCCCCATATTTTTCTTTCCACTCCCAAGCATATTTCAAAAATTCTTCTCGGCTGATGGATTTTTTATCGATACCTTGCTCTTTTAACATAGCGACGACTTTAGCTTCGGTAGCGATGGACGCGTGGTCTGTACCCGGTACCCAGCATGCATTTTTGCCCTGCATCCGTGCTCGACGGATCAATACGTCCTGAATCGTATTATTCAACATGTGTCCCATGTGTAATACACCGGTGACATTTGGTGGAGGCATGACAATTGTGTAAGGTTCACGGTCGTCAGGAGTAGATCTGAAAAATCCGTTGTCCATCCAATAGCTGTACCATTTATCTTCAGCTTCTTTGGGATTGTAAGTTTTCGCTATGTTCATTTTTTAGTCCAAAATAAAAGACTACAAAAATAAGCATTTAGAACTACTTATCAGAAGATTCCATTGGTAAAAAGAGGTTCATAAATCGATAATATTGTGTTAATAACAAATTAACTAGCTGAATTTAGTGTACTTTTGCAGCATTCTTAATAATTGGATACTCAAATGGTTACTATTACAGCTGAAGTTAGAGCGTTGGTTCAATATTTTCTCTTCTGGCTTCTTATTACATTTATAGATAGGTTAATCTTTATTTTTGCATTTTTTGAAAAAATTGGTGCATCGAAGGTCACTGATATTTTTAAAATTTTCTACAATGGCTTGTCTTTAGATTTGTCAGCAGTCTCTTATATCGTGGCAGCCCCCTTCTTGATTTATGCCGTCCTTTCTTTCTTTCCGAAAGTGAAGTTATCACGCAGATGGTTGAATGGTTATACAATGACCGTACTGGTTATTTATTTTGTGGTCACATTCATCAATATCAATATCTATCGGGAGTGGGGAGACAAGATCTCCCGTCGTGCTATCGATGCTTTTTGGGCATCTCCTTCCGGAGCAGTAGCCTCTGCCGAATCTACACCTATTGTGATTCCTATCTTGGGTATGATCGTCTGCATCACCTTAAGCTGGCTCCTGTATAAGCGAATGCTGGCAAAAGCACAGTTCTTCAACCTCAAAGCTGTAGTGGCCAATTCGGTGAAATTGATAGTGGGTCTGTTCATTTTGTTCACATTTATAAGAGGTGGATATGGAAGGGCCACCCTGAATCCCAGTAAAGCTTATTTTTCCGAAGAGACGTTCTACAATCATGCCGCTGTAAATACACAATGGGCGCTTTTGCGCGACTACTTTAAGAAGAGTACAAAGATTAAGAATCCCTATATCTTTTATGCAGACCGTAATGAACTCGATACTGTTCTTAAACCTGTCTTCGCCGTAGATCCCGATTCAGCTGTTCAGGTGCTACAAACTGACCGTCCTAATGTCGTGTTTATCTTGTTAGAGAGTTTCGTTGGAGATCTTATCCACTCGATGGGTGGGGAGCAGGGAGTGACGCCCAATTTTGAAAAACTGATCAGTGAAGGCGTCTTCTTTGACCATATCTATGCGGCCTCCGATCGATCAGACAAAGGGATGGTAGGTGCCTTTAGCGCTTTCCCGGCACAAGGACCAGAAAGCATTATTAAATATATAGACAAGCATGAGAATATGCCTGCTATGGGGCAAGAGCTCGATTCTATTGGATATCATACCTCCTTTTATCATGGTGGCCAGAGTGAGTTTTATAATTTTAAATCCTATATGTATATGCATGGGATCTCCAGAATCGTAGACAATGCCAATTTTGGACCTCAGGCAGAACGCGCTTCTTGGGGCGTGTATGATCACGAAGTCTTCAGAAGAATGCTCTCAGATTTCGACAAAGAAAAGAAACCTTTCTTCTCGACCATTTTTACCTTGATCAATCATGAGCCTTTTGAATTAAAAAAAGGATATAAATTTGGGAATAAGACCAATGCAGACAAATTTAGAAGTACCGCCTATTACACAGACTCCGTTTTGTATGACTTTATACGTCAGGCCCAGAAGAAAGAGTGGTACAAGAATACATTATTCATTATGATGGCCGATCACGGGCATAGATTGCCTTCTGAAAAGTGGGACTTATCACATCCCAATCGTTTTCATATACCATTATTGTTTTTCGGCGATGTAATTAAGCCTCAGTTTAGAGGGAAATTATACAACAGGATAGGTAATCAGACGGATCTAGTTGCGACCCTGTTTCACCAATTGGGTATCCGCACCAATCGTTATCACTGGAGTCGGGATCTTTTTAATAGTAGTACCAGTCAGATTGCATTCTATAACTCCAAAGATGCGTTTGGTCTGATTACTCCGGAGCAGGCATTGAGTTTTGATAATGTAGGAAGAATTATCAATTACAATCAAAACAAACGGTATCCGATAGACAAAAACGATAGTTTATTAAATATCGGAAAAGCCTATTACCAAAAGGTATACGACGAATTTTTAAAATACTAAGTATGAGACCGCGCTGTAAGTAATGTGAACATGCGGGATTGTTATTTACTTCAGTTTGCATCAACAAATAGAAACCGTGTGTAGCGAGCCCCATTTACTGTTGGACAACTACATTGATAAAAAAATAGACAGATGAAAATTATAACACTGAAGAGTGTCGTAGCTCCTTATCTTGCATTATTGCTGCGCTTTTTAATGCTTTTGTTTCTTTATGGATTGTTAAGGCTGGGATTTTATGCAATCCATGTCGAATTATTTCCCAATGTCAGTCCAGGTGAGTTGATGGTTATGTTAAAGGGAGGGGTCAAATTTGATATTGCCGCTTTACTATATCTCAATATTTTGTACTTTCTCCTTATGGTCGTGCCCATCCCCTATAAGTATAATGCTACCTATCAGCAGATTGCCAAATGGGTTTTTGTGGTTAGTAATAGCATAGGTATTGCGTTGAACCTAGCGGACTACGCTTACTATCCCTTTACATTAAAGCGTACCACGGGCACCGTGATCGAACAGTTTTCGAATGAGCGTAACCTAGGGAAACTAAGTCTAGACTTTATTGCAGATTACTGGTATCTCTTACTCTTATTTTTGGGGCTGATCTATGTCTTAGTCAAGACCTATGATACGATCCGTATTGTGATGACGGCAAAATTCACATGGAAGACTGCTCTACTGCATTTCGGGATGATGCTATTTTCTGCTTTTCTCTTTGTTGGCGGTGTTAGAGGCGGATGGGCGCATAGCACGAGACCAATTACGCTCAGCAATGCCGGAGATTATGTGAAAGTACCTGAGGAGATGAATATTGTCTTGAATACGCCTTTCGCTATTTTGAAAACCCTAAAGGCAGTTAACCTTAAGCCCGTCCACTTTTATTCCGAAGCAGAGATTGCCGCTATTTATCCAACGGTTCATTACCCCACCGATACAGCATCGTTCAAGAATTTAAATGTCGTCTTTTTAATTTTGGAAAGCTTTGGTAGGGAGCACATCGGCGAACTGAATCGAGGTATACAAAATGGACAATATAAAGGTTATACCCCATTTTTGGATTCGCTTATCAGAGAGTCCTATACATTTGATCATTCTTATGCCAATGGGCGTAAGTCAATCGACGCACTTCCATCTGTTATTACGGGGATTCCATCTGTTGGAGAGCCGTTTGTCCTCTCTATCTATTCCGGCAACGAGACGACCAGCATTGCCAAATTGTTAGAGCGAAAAGGGTATGAGACTGCTTTCTTTCACGGGGCACCCAATGGGAGTATGGGATTTTCAGCCTATACAAAGCTCGCCGGCATTCAGCACTATTATGGTAAAAATGAGTATAATAATGATGCCGATTTCGACGGCATCTGGGGCATTTGGGACGAGCCCTTTATGCAATTCATGGCCAACAAGATCAATACGTTGAAGCAGCCGTTTTTCACGAGCTTCTTTTCCCTTTCTTCCCATCACCCGTTTAAAGTGCCCGAAAAGTATCAAGGCGTTTTTCCGAAAGGTAATCTCCCTCTTCACGAACCTATGGGATATACCGATCATGCACTCAAAGAGTTTTTTAGTACGGCGTCCAAGATGCCTTGGTATGCTAACACGTTATTCGTGATCTGTGCAGACCATGCCACAGTCAGTTATCTTCCGGAGTATAAGACCTTACCCAATGCATATGCTATCCCCATTGTCTTTTACTATCCCGGTGGTGATCTAAAAGGCAGATCTGATAAGCTGATTCAACAGATGGATATCATGCCCACAGTCTTGAATTATCTGCATTATGACCAACCCTATTTTTCCTTTGGCTTTGATGCATTTGACAAGCAACATCGGGATAATTTTGTAGTCACTAACAATTCGGGTGCATTTAATCTATTTTACAAAGATTATTTTATGACTTATGATGGAAAGGCGCCGCTCACTCTTTTCAATCTGAAAGAAGATCGGTTCATGAAAAAGGATCTCATTGGTCTTCGGCCTACTATTTTAGATACCATGGAAACCAAGATGAAAGCGTTCATCCAGGAGTACAATAATCGAATGATAGAAAATAAACTCACCTACAAATCCGAAAAGAATTAGTACGGTCCCTGAAATTTGGTAGCAGATGCTGTGCTTCTTATTTTTTGAAGAAAGGCCGGCTAAACAAATACCTCAGCGTAAACGTTTGTTGGTTTGCGATCTCTCCAGGTGTAAAGTGTAAGGCAATCTTAAAGACACCCTCTATATGAGAAGATTTAAAGGGAGACCAGCCGAGGTCAAGTCTATTATAAGTCTTAGATCTATAGTAGCTATCTGCATACGGTGTATTTTGACGCTGGCCACTGTAAAATGTATTTTCTAAGGAAAATTTGCGATATGCCATGTAGATAGTCGCAATGAGTCCCTTCGGAAATCTGAAGTCATACTCACTCCGTATCCTGTCCATACCGATGAGTACCCCTGCATCCACCGTCAAGGAGTCCATGATGGTTTTGTGGCTGAGGTCAGCTCCCAATTTGAACATAGCCGTACCATTGTCTTGAATATGCTGTTCGATACTGTCATTACTGCTTAATGCATTGTGCCACATGACGATATCATCTGAGAAATAGAAATTCCCAAGCTTTATTTTACCGTTCGTGCCTACAAAAAATTGCTCGCGATCCGTTTCGGATTGCTTACTGGTCCAATCGATAAACAGTTTTTGGTTAAAATTACTGTTCTTGTAAGCCAACACCATACCTTCAATATTTGGTCGGTAGTAAAACAAGGTGTCCGAAAGTATGGCTCTTGGCGTATTTTTCATGATGTCATAGCGTGGGATATGGCCGATAGAAAAATCAAAATTAGTATTCCTGTAGTTGTAGTAGATGATCGGTCTAATAGTGGGATTGTCATGTTCTTTCTCTCCGAAATCCTGTCCGATGTGTATACCGCCGTGTACGGTATGGTTTTTACCCATTTTGAAATATAGGTCTGGGGAGATTCGAGTACCGAATATCGTTTTTGGAGTCGTATAAGGTAATTTATATTCTCGGTTGTCGGCGTATCCTAAAAAATCAATGTTGAAGCCAGCTTCTTGAGCAAAAGATTGTAAGCTCCAGCATACGAAAGTCACAAATAATACTATTTTCTTGGGCATAGTTCAATATCCATCTGATCTAATAAAGATAAACAAAGTGGGCCGTACAAGATCTGTACGGCCCACTTTGTTTTGTAATATTTCAATAAGATTACACTTCTAGCAATAATCTAGCTGGATCTTCCAAAAGTTGTTTTACACGTACCAAGAAGCTCACAGATTCGCGGCCATCGATGATACGGTGATCATAAGACAAAGCGATATACATCATTGGACGAATGACGACCTGACCATTTTCCGCAACAGGACGTTGGATGATATTGTGCATACCTAAGATTGCCGACTGTGGAGCGTTGATGATAGGTGTGGACATCATCGATCCGAAGACACCACCATTGGTGATGGTAAATGTACCACCGGTCATTTCTTCAATCGTCAATTTATTATCACGCGCTTTACCCGCTAGTTCACCTATTTTTTTCTCAATTTCATGAAGAGATAGCGATTCTGCATTACGGATGATAGGTACGACTAATCCTTTAGGAGCAGATACAGCTATAGAGATATCCGCAAAGTCTGAGTATACCAGTTCATTTTCTTCAATACGGGCGTTTACCGCTGGCCATTCTTTTAAAGCTGTCGTCACTGCCTTGGTAAAGAAGGACATGAATCCCAGACCTACACCGTGTTTCTCTTTGAATGTGTCTTTGTATTTCGCACGCAGATCCATGATCGGTTGCATGTTTACCTCATTGAATGTGGTCAACATGGCAGTCTCATTTTTGACGGCAACCAAACGTTTAGCAATCGTTTTACGAAGAGAGGTCATTTTTTCCCGACGTTCGTTGCGAGCACCAGCTACTTGCGTTGCTGCAGCAGGAGTGGTAGCAGTAGTCGCGGGTTGGGCAGCAGCAACAGGTTTTGCTGATACTTGAGCTTTTTCAGCATCCTCTTTAGTAATACGACCATCTTTGCCAGTACCTTTGATAGAAGAAGGGTCGATACCTTTCTCTCTCAATATTTTTGCGGCAGCTGGAGAAGCTGTTCCGGCAGCATACGACTCAGGATCTTCGGCGTCCTTAGCTGCTGGTGTCGCCGCCGGTGCTGAAGACGCTGCTGCAGCAGGTTTATCTTCTGTTTTAGGTGCATCTCCAGATGGAGCGCCACCCTCTTCGATTGTACACACTACGGCACCTATTTCTAAAGTATCACCTTCTTGTGCAATGATTTTTAGGATACCCGCCTTTTCAGCTGGCAATTCGAAGGTTGCTTTATCAGATTCCAATTCGGCGATGTTCTCGTCCATCTCTACGTAGTCGCCATCTTGTTTTAACCACTGTGCTAAGGTAACTTCTGTAATCGATTCACCTACCGCAGGTACTTTAATTTCTAAGCTCATATACTCTCTTTTAGTGAACAACAGATGATAACAACGTAATATCTGCCGTCTATGTGTTATTTTTTTATTTCAAATGCTTTGTTGATAATATTTGCTTGCTGTGCTGCATGTTGTTTCATATAGCCAGTCGCCGTACTTCCGCTTTCCTCACGTGCGATAACAGTCAGGTTAAGGTCCGAACCATTAAATTTACGTAGATAGAATGGCCAAGCACCCATATTTTCATTTTCTTCCTGTACCCACACAAATTCTGCTTTTGCATATTTCTTACGCAATGCTGCGAATTGATCGTAGGCAATAGGGAAGAGCTGTTCTACTCTAACAATTGCAACGTCATTTCGTTTTTCAGTCTCCTGTTTTTCAAGTAATTCATAATAGATTTTACCCGAGCAAAGTACTACACGTTTTACAGATTTAGCAGTCACATTAGCATCGTCTATTATTTCTTGAAATGAGGCATTGGTGAAGTCTTCAAGCTTAGACACCGCTTTAGGGTGACGCAACAGACTTTTAGGAGTTGCTTCTACCAATGGCTTGCGGAAGTCGCGGTGTAGTTGACGACGCAATAGGTGGAAATAGTTGGCAGGAGTCGTACAGTTGGCGACAATAATATTACTATTGGCACACAGCTCCAAATAACGCTCTATACGAGCCGAAGAATGTTCAGGACCTTGGCCCTCATATCCATGGGGGAGCAGCATGATCAATCCATTAGAGCGCTTCCACTTCGTTTCTGCACTTGATATATACTGATCAAATATGATTTGCGCTCCATTCGCAAAGTCTCCGAATTGAGCTTCCCAAATGGTTAACGAGTGCGGGTTGACGGATGCGTACCCGTACTCAAAACCCAGTACTCCGTATTCCGAAAGGTGGGAGTTGTAGATGTTGAATTTATCACCTCCCTCGATATTTGCCAATGGAATATACCTTTCCTCCGAATCTTCCAACGTCACTACAGCGTGGCGGTGAGAGAAAGTCCCCCGTTGTACATCTTGTCCAGATATACGTACGCGGTTACCTTCATTTAGAAGAGTGGCATAGGCCATTAGCTCGCCCATCGCCCAGTCGTAATTATCATTGGCAATCATCTTCAGACGATCTTCAAAGACTTTCGTAATCTTACGGAAGAACTTCTTATCAGATGGAAGTGTGCTGATTTGCTTCGCTAACGCCAGGAATTTTTTCTTGTCTACTTTGGTGTCTGCAACTTTAAAGATATCATTTGCTTTAGCCTGACGTAGCCCTTTCCATGCCCCTGAGAACATCGGCGTTTCATCATTCAGCTTTTGTGAGCCCTTTGCTTCGTCCAACCGCTCTTGCAGTAAAGTCCGGAACTCTTTTTCCATTTCTTTAGCAAGATTGGCATCTACGCTTCCTTGATCCAATAATTTTTGCGCATAGATTTCACGCGGATTGGCGTGTTTCTCAATCGCTTTATACAGTAGAGGTTGGGTAAATTTAGGCTCATCGGCCTCATTGTGTCCAAATCTTCTGTAGCATAGTAGATCAATGAATACATCCGTTTTATATTTTTGACGATATTCTACCGCTAGGTTTATCGCATATACAAGGGCTTCAACATCATCACCATTCACGTGGAATACAGGAGACAACGTTACTTTTGCGATATCCGTACAATAGGTAGACGAACGTGCGTCTTTAAAATTAGTGGTGAAACCTACTTGGTTATTAATGACAATATGGATCGTTCCTCCAGTCTTGTAACCGTCCAGTTTGGACATTTGGATCACTTCATATACGATACCCTGCCCCGCAACAGCTGCATCTCCATGGATCATGATTGGAGCAATCTTCGAAGAGTCTCCGTCATACTTCATGTCGATTTTAGAGCGGACCATACCCTCGATGATCGCATCCACAGTCTCTAAGTGAGAAGGGTTAGGTGCCAGACTCAAGTGCACAGATTTACCATCCTCAGTCTTGACATCCGATGAAAAGCCCAAGTGGTACTTGACATCACCGCCAAAATGAATCTCCGGATCTTCTTCATACATCTTCCCTTCAAATTCTGAAAAGATATTTTTGTAAGATTTGCCCATGATATTGGCCAACACATTCAGACGACCACGGTGTGCCATACCGATTACAAATTCCTGAATCCCAATTTCAGAACCTTTTTCTATAATAGAGTCCAAAGCAGGGATCAAGCTCTCGGCACCTTCCAAAGAAAAACGCTTTTGACCAAGAAATTTAGTTCCTAGAAAGCTCTCAAAGACGACAGCTTCGTTTAGCTTTTTAAGAATACGCTTCTTCTTGTCCAACGAGAAGGTCGGTACGTTGCGATCAGCTTCCATTTTATCCTGCAAAAATTTGATCTTCTCAGGATTACGGATATATCTAAATTCGGCACCAATCGATCGACAGTAGGTCTCTTCGATCAATTGACGGATTTCTCTCAATTTAACGGGACCCAAGCCGACTTCAACACCTGCATTGAAGATGGTGTCCATATCGGCTTCGGAAAGACCAAAAGTCTCTAACTCTTTCCCAGGATAATACTTACGACGCTCTCTGACTGGATTTGTCTCTGTAAACAGGTGGCCACGATCACGGTACCCATTGATCATGTTTAAGACATTGATTTCTTTTAAGAAATGCTCTGGAGCGGCTCCACCATCTCCTGATGCTCCGCCTTTTTCTCCTGAAAGGCCAAAATCAAATCCTTCGAAAAATTTCTGCCATCCAAAATCAACAGATTCTGGGTCCTGCTTGTAAGCTTGATAAAGGCCGTCAATATAACTTGAATCGGCATTGCTCAAATATGTTAAATTGTCCATTTAGAAACGTAATAGTATAATTTTGCCAAAGTTAGGAATTATAAAAGAGTTTTGGCTAATCATTTGTGATAAAATAATGCGATTTTTGACTTCATAATGAGAGTATTGACCATAAGAGAGACGGTTTTGTGAAAATCTAAAATGACCAAATAATAGTGCGATAGAATTGTCTTCTTTTAGTTTTAAGATGCTTTATTTATTTGATTATGCCAAAATGTTTTGGCTCAATATCATATTTTCAATGCCGTTGGGATAATTGCTTTTAAGTTGGCTTTGCCATGGAATGCTGACATTATCCTTCGGACTTGTGCCCACTCCTGCGAAATGTGCCCAGTATCCGTATGTCGTAGCCGGTGCAAAGTCAATGAGCACCTCCTCGAAATATGAAGCCGCTTGTCTCCAGTCAATGTCATATTCCTGCAAGAGGAAAGAACTTACAATTTTTTTTAATTCAATTGGCAGATTACCTGTCTGGTGTAGCACCTGCATGGCTCTGTCTATTGTTTCATTTCCAATTTGACCATTTTGCCATTTTTCAATAATGGCCGAGTGATCTTCCACCGGATCAGTGCTTGATCCTTTGGTAGCACCATGCCTTTTAAAGAATACATTGGGGTATTTTTTAAGCATAAAACGGAAGTAGTCTCTCCAAAGCAATTGCAGGATTAGTTTTTCTGCTCTTTTTTTATGATGCTTTAGCATCGTGTCTTTTATCCGGTGATAGAGGTAAATAGGTGACAATGCACCTGTGGCGACATAGGGAGACAGTGATATGTAATCCAGCTGTTCATGTTCCTTACCCAAAATGACTTGCTCTACTTTTTGAAGTGCAGCTTCCTCTCCACCCTCCATCAGCATAGGATTTGACTTGCCCAGCTGGATCTCATCAGCCGAAAATCCCAGCTCCTCAAGTGAAGGTAACAAGGTCTTCTCCAAATGAGGATGAGTGACGAGCCCTGTTGGTTCTGGAAAAGGCTGTCTTACGGTACTCTCTCGCTCTGTCTTCTTTTTAAAAATGGTGAAATCATTCGGAATATCTCGGATAGGAAAGGGGAGATCTTCCTTATGATAGAGGGTATGGCCGATAAAGTGCTTGAGATTGATCTTCAGTTTCCAAAGCTCTGTTTCTACATTTTCAGAGATTTTCGTTTCCCTGGAAGCAACCTCCCGATGATGATATACCTCATGGACCTCATATTTGGCTGCCAGACGAGGGATGATCTCCTCGGGATGTCCTGTATACGTCAATAGGTCGCAGCCTATTGCGTTAAATTTTTCTTTTAATTTTTGAACAGATTTTAAGAGAAAAAGTGCCCGATGGATACCTGTATTTCGATAGCCGTTAGATTTCTGGGCAAAGTAACGTGGATCAAAGCAGTATACTGGAATAATAATCGGACTCTTTTGGATTGCTTCAAAAAGTAATTCGTTGTCATGAAAACGAAGATCATTTCTAAACCAAACAAGAGTCACTTTATTTTCCATAGAACTTTCCTTAACACCCCGAATATTTATATTGAATCTTTCTAGATAAGCACAAATATACACAATTACCCCACATTTTGACCGTGATTGGGGGTTTTGATATTATATTGACAATAATCGGACATTTACGGTCAAACATCTATTTTTGTAAAATTTTTTATTTTAGTAAACATAACGTATCGAATGGTGTTCCTAAACTATAACCATGAACGAAAAAACGCGCACCTTTAAAAATAAATAAGTATGAAGGAGGTCTTGATATGCGGTCTGAATAATTACTTGGGAAGGAGAGCCGTTGCACATTTTGCAAATGATGAAATAAACGTGACGGCGATTACCCGCAATACTACGCTCTTTTTTTCTCGGCTGAAAGAGCCCCCAACAGCCAAACTCCATGCAATAGATCTTGTTAGGCGTAGTGGTGACTTTGAGAGCTTTAAAATCGTCAATCTCGAAGCTGCATTTTACTTCGCACAGGCGCCTACACTCAACGATGCCGTTAATATAAAATTGGAGATTATTGCCCTTCAAAATTTTATTGAACTAGTCAAAAGGCAGAGTTGCTGGCGAATCATTTATGTAGCCCGATTGATGGATCGGAAATATCTTCAGCCTGTCGTCGAACTCTTCAATACACAGGGCATTCAATATACCATTGTGCTGAAGAATTGTACGGTGGGTAAAGGTTCCATGCTCGACAATATTTTCAAAGTGTTAGAAAAGCAGCGGGTCGTAGTCTATGTCAATAAGATTGCCAAATTGAAATTTCAACCCATAGCCGCTTTGGATGTTATTCGCTGGCTACAGTCTATGTTGCCAATTGAAGCCTTTGTCGATAGGATTATTGAGCTTGGAGGACCCACCATTATGAATTTTAGAGATTTCTTTCAGGTATATGGACGATTTAGCCCTACTCATATTCATCCTCGGACGTTATCACTCCCCAAGCAGCTCGTTAAATTTATTTTTACAAAATTGTATAAAGTAAATGGAGAGAATTTTGAAGAATTCCGGTACGTCATCCGGCATGAGAATGTCGTAGATAACACTGTTTGGCAACAATATATGCCCTTCGAACTTACACCTATCGAACGCGCTATCGAATTGGACTGCTGATAGCGAGAGGTAGACCCCGACTTTTCTCGTTTCCTCCACCTTGGATATCAGGAGTAAGTTATCTAAGTTTGTATTCTTCATCAGTCACGATTATGGGATACAACAGTTTAGAGCAATGCGTATTGGATTTAGAAAGACACGGGCACTTGATTCGGGTCAAAGAAGAGGTCGATCCATATTTAGAGATGGCGGCTATTCAAATGCGTGTGTTCGATGCTCAGGGACCTGCTTTATACTTTGAACGGATAAAGGGTAGTGAATTTCCGGCAGTATCCAATCTTTTCGGGACACTCGAACGTTCGAAGTTTATGTTTAGAGATTCCCTGGATCATTTGAAGAAACTTGTCGATGTCAAGATGAATCCCGCTGCCGTCCTGAAAAGTCCATTTCAATATATAGGCTCATCTATGACCGCGTTGGGCGCACTACCTTGGAAGCGCAAAAAGAACGCTCCAATTCTCTATGGGAAGACCCAGATCAGTAAGCTACCGCCTATTGTCAATTGGCCGATGGATGGAGGAGCTTTTGTGACGATGCCTCAGGTATACACCGAAGACATTACCAAGCCGGGGATTATGAATGCAAATTTGGGTATGTATCGTATCCAATTAGATGGAAACGAATACATACAAGACCAGGAAATTGGTTTGCACTATCAGCTTCATAGAGGTATTGGCGTGCACCAATCCAAAGCAAATGCAATTGGGCAGCCCCTTAAGGTCAGCATTTTTGTCGGCGGTCCACCAGCACACCCGCTTTCGGCAGTAATGCCACTCCCGGAGGGTCTTTCAGAGATGATTTTCGCAGGTGCATTAGGAAATAGACGCTTTCGCTATTTTTATGATGATGAGGGATTCTGCATTTCAGCAGATGCGGATTTCGTCATTACAGGTACTGTATATCCAAATGAGAATAAGCCCGAAGGACCTTTCGGTGATCATATTGGCTATTATAGCCTTACCCACCCCTTCCCCTTGATGAAAGTTCACAACGTCTACCATAAGAAAAACCCAATCTGGTCGTTTACCGTTGTTGGACGCCCCCCACAGGAAGATACTAGTTTCGGCGCATTGATTCACGAGATAACTGGATCGGCGATTCCTCAGGAGATCAATGGCCTTCATGCTGTACACGCTGTTGACCCTGCCGGTGTCCATCCGTTGTTGTTTGCAATAGGATCCGAACGGTACACACCTTATCAGCAAGTAGATCGACCGCAAGAGATTTTGACGATAGCCAATCAGATATTGGGTAAAAACCAATTAAGTCTCGCCAAATATCTCTTTATTACAGCCCATGAAGACGATCCTCGATTAGATATTCACGACATTCCGCAATTCATGGGACATGTATTGACCAGGATCGATTTCGCCAGAGATATACATTTTCAGACCAATACGACGATAGACACTTTAGACTATACTGGTGATGGGCTGAATGCGGGTTCTAAAGTGGTTTTTGCTGCCGCAGGTTCGATCAAGAGAAAATTAGCAACCGAGTTACCTATAGGGTTTGATCTACCCAAACCTTTTCAGCACGCCAAAATAGCAATACCAGGAGTTGTAGCCATAGATGGTGCTCCGTTCACAAGCTACGATCAAGAGCAACGCGTGATTGAAGAGTGGTGTAAGGAAGTTGCACATTTGAATTGGGAGGGCATACCGATGATTATCTTGACTGATGATGCCGGCTTTACTGCCGATACCGTCAACAACTTTGTATGGGTGACATTTACCAGAAGCAATCCCGCATATGATATCTATGGTATAGACAGCTTTACCCGATTCAAGCATTGGGGCTGCAATGGACCTGTTATTATCGATGCACGTACTAAGCCACATCATGCTCCTGCCTTGATTAAAGATGAGTCAGTGGAGAGAAGGGTGGATCAACTTGGTAAAAAGGGCGGATCTTTATATGGGGTTATTTAGCCTTGCATCATCTGGGATGGATGATGGAGGTGTATGTACTGTATATTGACCTACCAATTGGAAATGCATATATAGGCAATAGAATAGCGGATTACCGAGAAAATCATTTTATTTTTTTAATAGAGATACCTTGAAACGTATATTGTTGATTGACGACGAAGAAAAGCTTCGGAAACTAATGGCTCGTATTATTGGCTTAGAAGGTGAAGGGTACGAGGTGAACGAGACCAGCAACTTGCGAAGTGCTACGAAATTACTGTCACATACTGATTTCGATGTTGTTTTATGCGACGTCAAACTACCGGACGGAAACGGAGTTGAGTTTGTACGAGAAGTGAAGCGATTACAACCTTATGCGGAAGTCATCTTACTCACAGCATATGGCAATATTCCGGATGGTGTTCAAGCGATTAAGAATGGCGCTTTTGACTACATTACAAAAGGAGATGACAACAATCGAATCATCCCACTTCTGAATCGCGCATACGACAAGGCATTTCTCGCCAAACGCGTTCATCAACTCGAATCCCAGATTGGAAAAAAATACTCATTTGATAGCATCATCGGCAAATCTAAATCTGTACAGCAAGCTATTTCTTTGGGTAAAAAAGTTGCTCCTATGGACACTACGGTACTCTTGTTGGGCGAGACAGGAACCGGCAAAGAAGTGTTTGCACAAGCAATTCATTATGATAGCAGTCGGAAGCAGCACGCATTTGTAGCCATCAACTGTTCGGCATTTGGACGTGAGTTGTTAGAAAGTGAGTTGTTTGGTCACAAGGAAGGTGCCTTTACAGGTGCATCAAAGGACAAAAAAGGATTGTTCGAAGAGGCAAATCTGGGAACTATATTTTTAGATGAAATCGGAGAGATGCCCATTGATCTACAAGCGAAGCTGTTGCGGGTTTTGGAATCCGGAGAATTCTTAAAAGTTGGAGATACTAAGCCCACTCGGGTTAATGTACGCATATTGGCCGCTACCAACCGGGATTTAGAAGAGGAGATCAAGAAGGAGCACTTTAGGAGTGACCTGTTTTACCGACTCTCGGTGTTCACCATTACACTACCGCCCCTTCGTGAACGTCAAGAGGATATCACATTTTTAGCCCGCCACTATGCGCAAATATTTGGAATTAAGGCGAATAGGGTGGCGCTTAAATTGACATCAACGTACCTTGATGCGTTATCTCGATACCCATGGAAAGGCAATATTCGCGAGCTGAAGAATGTCATCGAACGCAGTGTTATTATTGCAGAAGGTGACGAATTGGATGTCGACAGTCTTCCCATCGAGTTCAGTGGCTATGAGCATGACGGTACAGGATTTACCTCTCCATTTTCATTGGCCAAAGTGGAGCAAGATCAGATCCAAAAGGTATTGCTGCATACTGGTGGCAACAAAGCTGAAGCTGCCAGGTTGTTGGAAATTGGTATCGCCACCCTGTATCGCAAAATTGAAGAATATAGGATTAAAACATAGCGCACCTCTATTTGTATCTTTCACCACGACCGCTTTAGCTGCAACCTCTTCGTCTGGGCTCTTGCGTCTCCCTCCATTTACTGTATTTCCGGGGCTCACATGCTCTTGATATCATATGTCGATTGGGTTTCCTATTTCTGAGTTCTTAAGCGGAAAGGCGGGATTCATTTGAAGGACAGATAACTACTTTAAACGTAGATTGTTCGGTATTCATTCGGTGCTTGTTCGGTGCTTACTCGGTTGTAATCGAACAATTAACGTTTAAAATACGACTAAACACTGTTTTAATTTCATTTAACTTACTAGTCTCTCCCCCACGAAAGCCCCTGACGGCTTATTTAGAACGCGAGGTTGGTCCCCAAATAAACGAAATAGGTTAGGCATAGTTATTCTGGCACTATCGTATATCCTTCCATTTTAATAAAGAGCCTATCATTTTGATAGGCTTTTTTGATATAGACTTTTTTTAAAAATTCACTTTTTAACTGATCTACAGCTGGTTGTATTTCTTTTCATATTGTTGGTCTTTTCTTTGGCATTGGCTATTCCAAATAGCATAAATAAAATGAAAAAAATTAAAAAAAGTGATCTTTTTCAACTCATCTCTTCCGAAATACCGGAAGTTCAAGAGGAGGTTAACAGGTTGAGTTCCCGAGACAACATCGCTGGGGCCATTCAGATAGTTATCACCTTTATGAAAGATATGTTGCATGTGCACAACCTGTCCCGTGTAAGCTGGAGTATGATGTTCATGGGGTGGTTGTACGGGAGAGGAGATAGCCGATTGAAAGAGCTCATCGAAAATCTTTTCGTCCGCTCCTTTAATAGTATGAAGAGACATTGTGATCCGCAGGAATGGTACATGGTTCAAAAAAAGATGCCCTTCAGTCTGCGAAAAGTCTATGCCTATCAAAATGCTAATCTATAAACAAAAGAACATGCTTACAACTATCCTCATCATATCAGGATTGATATGCTTCATCCTGTTCTATAAGTCTATCAATTTTTTTGACAAGATCTAATTAATAATCTGAAGAAGAAAATGGAAACTAAAGTTTTGAAGACCATCAAGGAATGGGTTCCACAAGCGCTAGCTACAAGTGTGGATAATGATTATCAGGCGCTAAATGAATTGGCCGATTACTTTATGCAGTCGATGATGAAGGAAGGAGAAGGTCAGGAAGGGGCTTCCGAATCCATACAGGTCGTCAACTTGCTGTACATGAATGGAAAACTGCACGATAAGAATGCTATAGAGAATGAATTTTTAGCTAGGATTGCTGAAGAGGAAAGTCCGGGGAGTCTAAAGAAGCATCTGCAATTCTTTCCGAAGGAACTTAGGCAAGCCTATTTGAAAACCATAATCGAAAACTAAAATGATAGCATTATTTGTCGTGGCAATACTCGTGTTTTTATACATCTGCTATGTATTGCTAAAGCCTGAGAAGTTTTAATCACACACGCTAAAAGCCAATCCCGATTATCGGGAGTGTGCTCATTAGCAATTGAGAAGAAAATTAATATCCAAAAATAAAAAATATGAATACTGAAATTCTAGGAGTAGTCTTTATGTTTCTACTGACAGTAGTACTGGCTATTCCTTTTGGAAAATATATAGCCAAAGTCTTCCTGCATGAAAAGACCTGGCTAGACGGCATATTAGGGCCATTGGACAAGGCTATTTTCAAATTGACAGGGGTGGATCCTACTATCCAAATGACTTGGAAGCAGCATTTAGTAGCCTTGTTGACCATCAATATGGTCTGGTTCCTGTTAAGTATGCTGGTGCTGATGAATCAAGGTTGGCTCCCGCTGAATCCTGATTATAACCCCAGCATGTCTGCTGACCTAGCCTTCAATACTACGATTTCGTTTGTCGTGAACTGTAACCTGCAGCACTATTCTGGTGAGACAGGGATGAGTTATCTCGGCCAGTTTTGGTTGATGTTTTTACAATTCGTGAGTGCAGCGACAGGTATTGCTGCTGCGGTCGTATTGTTCAAAGCTTTTCAGGTCAGATCCAGTGCCCTGTTGGGTAATTTTTACGACTTCTTTATTAAGTCCTGTACCCGTATTCTATTGCCACTTTCACTCCTAATTGCTGTAATCTTGGTCTTCAATGGTACTCCTATGACCTTTGAAGGGAAGGATACCATGATCTCCTTGGAAGGGGATACTGTACGAGTATCCAGGGGGCCTGCTGCAGGTTTTATTGCGATCAAGCATGTCGGGACCAATGGTGGTGGTTTCTTTGGAGTGAATTCCAATCATCCCTTCGAAAATCCCAGTTATCTTTCCAATATAACCGAAATGTTTGCCCAAATGATCATTCCGTTAGCGATGATTTTTGCTTTTGGTTATTTTATCAAACGCAGGAAGATCGCATGGATGATATTTGGTGTGATGACCATCGGTTTCTTAATATTGGCGATCCCTAATATCGTGATGGAGGCCAAAGGAAACCCCATGATTACGCAAATGGGGATAGACAATTCGCTGGGGAACACCGAAGGTAAGGAAACTCGTTTTGGAGCCATTGCTTCCGGTTATTGGAGTATTGCGACTACAGTTATTTCGACCGGGTCGATCAATTCTATGCACGATAGTACGATGCCTTTGAGTGGAATGAATCAACTCTTGGCGATGATGATTAATGCTTTTTATGGCGGCTGTGGAGTAGGAATGCTCAATTTCTTTGTCTTTATCATTTTGGCGGTCTTTATCAGTGGTCTGATGGTAGGACGCACACCAGAGTTTCTCGGGAAGAAGATTGAAGCACGGGAGATGAAGATTGCCATGATTATAGCATTACTACATCCATTTCTCATCCTGGTAGGGACAGCATTGGCCACTGCATTTCCGGCATATGGGATGGCGACGTTGAACAATCCCGGTTTTCATGGGTTTAGCGAGATGCTGTACGAATATACGTCATCTGCAGCCAACAACGGCAGCGGATTTGAGGGTCTGGGAGATAATACCCCTTGGTGGAATATCAGCACAGGCTTTGTATTGATCCTGGGACGTTTTCTCCCGATTATAGGCCCGGTGGCGATAGCGGGATTACTAGCGAATAAAAAATATATCCCCGAGAGTGCCGGAACCTTGAAGACGGATACTTCGACTTTCGGATTGATGGTCTTTGCTGTTATTGCGATTATTGCTGCCTTATCATTTTTTCCGGCACTGGCACTAGGACCTATTGCCGAACACTTTTCATTAAAATAATCGAGAGATATCCTACATACTATTCTTATTATGAACTCAGAAAATAAAAAATTGCTTCAACCCGACTTACTGAAAGAAGCATTTGGACAAGCGTTTTTGAAGCTTAATCCAAAAAGTATGTTCCGTAATCCAGTCATGTTTACCGTAGAGATCGGTACAGTGGTGATGCTGATTGTCACCTTATGGACATTGACTGGTGAGCGTTCCCAGGGTAGTTTTGGGTACAATTTCACCGTCTTTGTCGTTTTGTTGCTGACGCTATTGTTCGCCAATTTCGCGGAAGCAATTGCCGAAGCCAGAGGCAAAGCTCAAGCGGATAGCTTGCGCAAGACCAGAGAAGAGACACCTGCCAAAGTCTTAAAAAAGAATTCGACAGAAACCGTTCAGATCGCTTCCAGTCAATTACAAAAAGGTGATATCTTTTTGTGTGAAGCGGGTGATATCATACCCACAGATGGTGAGATTATAGAAGGGCTAGCGACTATTGATGAGAGTGCCATTACCGGCGAATCGGCTCCTGTGATACGAGAGGCCGGTGGAGATAAGAGCTCTGTCACGGGGGGGACGAAGGTGCTCTCCGATAGGATTAAAGTGGTCGTCACCTCGCAGCCAGGAGAGAGTTTTTTGGATAAGATGATTGCATTGGTGGAAGGTGCCAGTCGTCAGAAGACGCCCAATGAAATAGCCTTAACTATTCTATTGGCAGGATTTACCCTTGTATTTGTCATTGTAACGGTCACACTCAAACCATTTGCGGACTATGCAAATGTATCCATTACGATCGCATCCTTCATCGCCTTGTTCGTCTGCCTGATACCGACTACCATTGGCGGATTGCTCTCTGCGATAGGGATTGCAGGGATGGACCGTGCACTTCGTGCAAACGTGATCACGAAGTCCGGAAAAGCTGTCGAGACTGCAGGAGATATCGATGTGCTGCTTTTGGACAAGACAGGTACGATCACCATTGGTAATCGTAAGGCCACTCAGTTTTATGCCGCTGATGGTATTGCTGTTGACAGATTGATACGTGCAGCAGCATTGGGATCTACAGCGGATGATACCCCGGAAGGAAAATCTATTGTCGAATTGGCAGCGCTTGATCCCTTATCCTTGCATGTCGAACAACCACGTTATATCAATTTTACCGCCGAAACACGGACTTCGGGTGTTGACTTTGGAAATACCCGTATTCGTAAGGGCTCCACAGATGCCATCAAGGCGATTGTGATGCAGGCCGGGCATTCTTTTCCAACCGAAGTGGACGAAAAAGTTAAACGCATCTCAAGCAATGGAGGAACGCCTTTAGTCGTGTCCGAGAATGAAGAGGTAATGGGGGTAATCGAATTACAGGATATTATCAAGCCCGGTATTCAGGAACGTTTTCAGCGACTTCGCAAGATGGGTATTAAGACAGTAATGGTTACCGGAGATAATCCGTTGACCGCGAAGTTTATCGCTGAAAAAGCAGGAGTAGATGATTTTATTGCAGAGGCAAAGCCTGAGGACAAAATGAACTACATTAAACGTGAACAAGCCGAAGGACGGTTGGTAGCCATGATGGGAGATGGAACCAATGATGCCCCAGCCTTGGCACAAGCCGACGTAGGAGTGGCGATGAATAGTGGTACACAGGCTGCTAAAGAGGCTGGCAATATGGTGGATCTAGATAATGACCCGACCAAATTAATAGAAGTCGTCGAAATAGGAAAACAACTCCTGATGACCAGAGGAACCTTAACGACCTTCTCCATTGCCAATGATGTGGCCAAATACTTTGCGATCATCCCAGCATTGTTTATTACTGCTATCCCAGCTTTACAGGGGTTGAATATCATGAACTTGACGAGTCCACAAAGTGCAATCCTTTCTGCCGTCATTTTCAATGCCATTATTATCCCAATGTTGATCCCTTTGGCGCTCAAGGGAGTCGCGTACAAGCCCATAGGCGCATCGGCTCTATTACGGAGGAATCTATTCGTGTATGGATTCGGGGGAATCGTCATTCCATTCATAGGCATCAAATTGATCGATGTTATCGTGTCTTTATTTATCTAACTAAAAAAAATTAAACAAATGAAACCACACCTTTTATCCGCCATAAGACTGACATTGGCAACTCTAGTGTTGTTTACGGTCATTTATCCCTTGATTATTTGGAGCATTGCCCAAGTCGCACCCAATCAAGGTAAAGGCTTTGTCGTACACAACCATACTCAGACGGCTGGTTTTTACGAAAATATAGGTCAATCCTTTACACAGGACAAGTATTTCTGGTCGAGGCCCTCAGTTGTAGATTACAACGCGGGGGGATCTGGGGCTAGCAATAAAGGGCCTTCCAATGCTGAATATCTTGAAGTGGTAAAGGGACGTATCCAAACGTTTATGGAGCATAATCCGGATGTTCAACGGACACAGATTCCTGTTGACTTAGTTACTGCGAGCGGAAGTGGACTCGATCCACACATCTCTGTCCAGGCAGCAACTGTGCAGGTTAGTCGTATTTCCAAAATACGGAATATCCCAGCAGACCAGCTTAAGAGGTTAATTGATCAACAAATTGAAAAACCCCTTTTCGGTTTGTTCGGCCCCCAACAGGTCAATGTATTGCGTCTCAATTTGGCTTTAGACGCGCTTGTTCAATAACAATTTGGTGCAGTCATTAACACTATGATATAAAGATGAATCTATTTATAAAATACCTGACACTTGGTGTCATACTCTCTCTATTGGTCGCTCATGAAAGGTCCTATGCGCAGGCAACAAGCAATCCACTTATCATTAGTGGATATGCCGAAGCATATTATACCCAAGATTTTAACAAACCGAGCCAACATATGCGGCCGGGGTTTATATACAGTCACAATCGCACAAATGAAATCAATATCAATCTCGCGTACATCAAGGCCAACTATACGGGCGAACAGGTCCGGAGCAATCTTGCGCTTGCAGCAGGAACGTATATGAATGCCAATTACACTGCCGAACCTGGAGTCCTGAAAAATGTATATGAGGCCAATATAGGCGTTAAGCTTTCTAAGCGACACAATCTCTGGATAGATGCCGGGATCATGCCCTCCCATCTGGGGTTTGAAAGTGCCATAGGCAAGGACAACTGGACCTTAACGCGTAGTCTTTTTGCCGAAAATTCACCTTACTTTGAAACTGGGGCTAAGATTACCTATACCACTACCGATGATCGTTGGGTATTAAGTGGGTTATTTTTGAACGGCTGGCAACGTATCCAACGCGCAGACGGCAATAGTACACCTGCATTTGGTCACCAGCTGACTTTTAAACCCAATGACAAGTTGTTGTTCAATAGTGGCTCGTTTGTCGGTAGCGATAAGGCGGATACTGTCAGGCAGATGCGGTATTTTCATAATTTGTATGCTATATACCAGATCACTGACAAATGGGGGGTGACAGCGGGATTTGACTTAGGAGTGCAGCAGAAAGCCAAAGGTAGTGAGGATTACAGCACGTGGTATACACCTGTATTCGTGACTCGATATTCTCCTAACCAACGCGTCAATATTGTTGCACGTGCCGAATACTACAAGGATAAAGATCAAGTAATCATATCCACAGGGACCGATTATGGATTTCAGACCACTGGATTTTCTTTAAACGTGGATTATACAATATTGGCGAATGTAATGTGGAGGACAGAATTACGTAATTTGAAAAGTAAAGATGCTATTTTTACAAATAGGAGTATAGAACCGACTGATAATAGTCTGACGGCGACTACAGCATTGACTTTTAGCTTCTAGGACGCTGTAAGGGGCAAGCATAACGTTTATATGGAAAACGATAGAAAAAACGCCGAATATTTCCTTTCCTTGATTAAAAAATCAAGGAAAGGAAAATTTAAGATTTATATCGGCATGAGTGCCGGTGTAGGGAAGACCTATAGGATGCTTCAAGAGGCGCACGCTCTGCTACGGACAGGAATCGATGTAAAGATTGGTTACATAGAGACGCACCATAGGGCAGAAACGCATGAACTGAGCCTTGGATTACCCGTTATCCCCAGACGCAAATCCTTTTATAAAGGAAAGGAATTGGAGGAAATGGATGTTCAGGCTATTCTCAATGTGAGACCTGAAGTGGTGGTGGTTGACGAACTGGCCCATACCAATATTGAGGGTAGTAAAAATGAAAAGCGTTGGCAGGACGTCATTGAGATTCTAGAGGCTGGGATCAGTGTCATTAGTGCAGTCAATATTCAGCATATCGAGAGTCTCAATGAAGAGGTGCGGGCCATTACGGGGATAGAGGTCAAAGAGCGGATTCCCGATCGGGTGATTGCTATGGCAGATGAGGTCGTCAATATTGACCTGACAGCGGAAGATTTGATTACCCGTCTCAAAGAGGGAAAGATATACCCCCAGGATAAGATAAAGATGGCATTGGCCAATTTCTTTCAGAACAATCATATTCTTCAACTTAGACAATTAGCACTTAAGGAGGTGGCGAGCCACGTCGTGAGGCAGGTGGATCATGTGGTGCCTAGGGAGGGGACGAATAAGCACGACCGCTTTTTGGCGTGTATAGGCAGTGACGCCAAAAAAGCTAAAAATGTAATTAGAAAGACCGCTCGATTAGCCAGTTACTACGGCGGAGATTGGTTTGTACTATATGTACAGACTCCACGCGAAGATGTGCATAAGATACCTCTGGACAAGCAGCGAATGCTGATCAATAATTTTAAGTTAGCGACCGAGTTAGGCGGCAAAGTATTGCAGGTCAAGGACCGGAAAATACCCAGTGCGATTATGGAACAGGTGACGAAGATGAATATTACGACGGTATGTATCGGTAAGCCCCAATTGTCACTTATCCGTATTATATGGGCTACGGGAGTGTTCAATGAATTACTAAAGAAACTTTCATCTGCAAGTATAGATTTGGTAATTCTCTCCTAATTGAAAGCAGGTGCCGCAGAGGCATCTTAAATCCTCGGAATAAGATGTAAGTTTGTTAGGGGAATGATGTTGAAAAGAAAATACTAGGATGAAACCGAGATGTTAATAATAAGGGTGCATAGCGCAATTATTATTTACTCGAGCTCTCATCGGCAATTAAAAAGAAAATAATGAAAATTAAAGCAAAGTTGACCCTCGGGGTTGGATCCTTATTTTTATTGATCATACTATTGGCTGGGGTGAGTACCTATTATGTCAATAGCCTAAAGAAGGATACCAAGAATATTCTGCGTGCTAACTATAATACACTGGAATACGGTCGTGGAATGCTGTTGACGTTGGACGACATCAGGAAAGACCCAGCGGCTATTGCACTATTTGAATCGAATTTGCAAAAGCAGATTCAAAATGAGACTGAACCTGGGGAGAAAGAGGCTACGGAACAAATTGTGAAACACTTTGACGCGCTGAAAAATGATCGGAACGATTCCGCTCTATTTGTATTTTTAAGAAGAGACATTGCGGAGGTGATGCGACTCAATATGGAGGCTATCGTTCGCAAGAGCGATCTGGCCAATAATACAGCGGAATCGGCAATCGTATGGATATCGGTGACAGGGGCACTCTGCTTTTTATTCGCCTTTGTCCTGTTAGTTAATCTGCCGGGCAATATCGCCGATCCTATAAAAGAACTCACAGTCAGCATTAAACAGATCGCTGCTCAACAGTATGGCCAACGGGTGCATTTTGAGGGACATAGTGAGTTTGGTGAGTTGGCCCAATCTTTCAATACCATGGCCCAGAAGCTGGAGGAGTATTCCAATAGCAAGCTGGCAAACATTATGAAGGAAAAAACCCGGATCGAAACCTTGATTAACAACATGCATGATCCAGTAATTGGTATTGATGAACATAAGAAAATACTCTTTGCCAATGAAGAAGCGCTAAAAGTGACAGGTCTCAGTTGGTCGGACATACAAGGTCAGCAGATCCAAGACATTGCAGTATCCAATGATTTAGTCCGGTCGCTGATTACAGATTTGGTGACTGGTCATGCAGCGGCCACAATTGGGGAACCAATTAAGATAGTCGCAGATGGCAAACAACAATATTTTGATAAGGAGGTGTTGGATATCAATATCGTGCCTACTGGAGAGCAGATACCCCAGCTCATAGGTCATGTGATTCTTCTTAAAAATATTACACCCTTTAAGGAGCTTGATTTTGCGAAGACAAATTTCATTGCAACGGTTTCACACGAACTGAAGACACCGATTTCTTCGATCAAGATGAGTCTCAATATATTGAATCATGCCCGTACAGGGACACTCAATGAAGAACAGCAGCAACTCTTGGAAAGTATAGGAGATGATAGCGAAAGGTTGCTGAAAATCACCTCTGAATTGTTAAATATGTCCCAAGTGGAGACGGGTAATATCCAATTGAATATACAGCAAGCCGATCCCACGCATATCTTAAAGTATGCACTTGAGGCTACCAGGGTCTCTGCCGATCAAAAGATGCTTCAGATGACCATCGTTGTGGACGAAAATTTGCCTGTGTTGAATGTCGATCCTGAGAAAACGGCCTGGGTACTTACGAATTTCATTACCAATGCCATTCGTTATGCTCCGGAGAAAACAGAGATTATTGTATCATTGCATCGTCACGGCGGGCGAGTCCTATTTTCTGTTCAGGACTTCGGGCCTGGCATAGATCATCGCTATCAAGAACGTATCTTCGAGCGCTATTTCCAGATTCCTGGCAGCTCAAAGGCCGGGACGGGTTTGGGATTGGCTATTAGTAAAGATTTTATTGAAAATCAGGGCGGACGAATAGGTGTGGATAGCGAGCAAGGGATGGGGAGTACTTTCTACTTTTATTTCCCTGACCGGGATGTGAGCTAGTCCCGATCCGATGTGAGATGCACTATGGATATGACCTGCCCATTGAATTGCGTTCCTGATTCTTATTTCCATAGGAATCAGGAACGCACAGTATTCGAAGGCTAGAAAAGTACGTCTTTAATTTCTGGCGTCTTGTCGAAAACAGATTTTGCAAAGGGGCAGAGGGGCAATATTTTTATGTTGTTCGCCCGAGCATAGGATACAATCTCCAATACGATCTTCTTCCCGATGGATTGGCCACGATACGCATCGTTCACATCTGTATGATCAATGATGATCTTGGTATCTCCTGCATGGGTGTAGGTCACTCTGCCGGCTTCTTTCTCGCCGTCTATCATAGAGAAGTATCCCTTTTGCGCTTCTTTAACGTGTTTGATTTCCATATTTTTATTTTTTTTAATGATAGTATCTGTTGCCTTTAACCAGCAATAGGGGTAAACTGTTTTCTTTTTTCTTTTCACAAAGGTACTATCTGATTTGGCACTACCTATTGATATAGGTTAAGAAATCACCTTATTTAGTCTCTACGTCTCCCTATCCATAAGCTGACGGATCAGGAGCCGCATGTTCAAAGCATGTGATTTTCATTTCTGTTACAGACTTGCAGACACGGCTCTTAGCGATTGAAATTTTTGTGTGCCAGATCTTTCCGTACCCGGCTTAGACTTTCTGGTGTGATCCCCAGATAGGATGCGATTAGGGTCTGAGGGACACGTAGCGTCAGATTGGGGTATATCTTAATAAAATCGAGGTAACGTTGTTCGGCAGTTGCACTTAGCAATAAAGTGATTCTCTTTTGGAGATGCCGAATGTGGTTATGCAACGATTTATTGTTAAACTCTAAAAAAGATTGATTTTTCTTGGCTAATTGGACAATGAACTCTTCTTCAATTTGGACTACTTTACTATCTTCCAAAGCTTGGATGTAATAATCAGAAGGGAGTCCAAAATAAACACTTCCACGATCAGAAACAATCCAGTTTTCCGGAGCGAATTGTAGGATATGTTCTTTACCTTTTTCATCAATGGAATACTGCTTGAGAAGACCTTCTTCTACGAAATAAGAAAGTTTACCTACCTCACCTGCCCGCAGTAGATAGTTTCCCTTTTTTACCGTCAATACTCTACAATTCATCACCAATTGTTCTATGGTTTGAGTATCTATATCTGTATTGGAGGTCAGATAGCCGGAGTAAGAGAAATTTTTCATCAAGAGATCATTTGTTTATGGTCCTAAAATATCAATATTATTTAGGAAAGGGAAATAAGAACGTGTGCAGTTTGATCTCTTGATATAAAAAGGACAATTGTTTAATCTGGTTTGCTCTTTCAGCTATGGGGTAATTTTTTTCATCGTAAGGGGGGCTTGATATGGCACTTTTCCAATTAAAAGATTATATTGCGTCGATAACGCCTGTTTTTATATTTGACAGAGTTGTTTATCAAGTTTAAGCCATCAAGAATTTCGAATTTATGTAGTGAAATTACACCAATACCAGGTGTAATCGATGTTCGAATGCTACCATTATGATCCGCTGACTGACGGATTAAAAGATATCCGTCGCCATTAAAGTGAAATAGTATCCAATGAAAAATAAACTAGCCTATAGATTACTTTGGGAACGCATACGAAATGGCGATGAAGATGCATTTTTCGATCTTTATAAATCTTTGTATTATGAGTTAGTCAATTTTGGGGTACGTACGAGCGGGGATGCTGATCTATCCAGTGAAGCAACCGATCAAGTATTTGTGACGATTTGGGAGAAGCGCGAGAAATTAGAACGCGTCGAAAATGTTCAAGCTTATCTGATTACCTTTCTAAAGAGGAAAATCCTCAGACTACTTGAAAAGCAAAATAAGATCAACAAAGCCCTTCAAAATGTGAAGGCCGAGGACGACTGGTTTGAAATGCCCTATGACGAATTTATTATACAGGTACAAACCAATGAATGGGTGCAACATCGATTAAAGGAAGCCTTGGAAAAATTGACCTTTAGACAAAAACAGCTCATTCATTTAAAATTTTTTGAAGGACTTACCTACGAACAGATCGCATCGCATACCCAACAGACAATTAAGACGGCATATAATACCGTCTATGATGCATTGAAGATTTTACGAGAGGAATTGAAGGATATTTAATTTTCTTATTATCAATATGTTGTGATTTAATTTACTTTTTCCTTAGGCAATTTTTATAGACTAAGGCACTATAGAGTAAATAGCACCAAATGATAAACAATAAATATGAGAACGTTGAAGATTTTCTGATCGACAATACCTTTCAAGAGTATTGTGCGGGCGGGAATGAGCAATGTATCCAATACTGGAATAACTATCTACACAAACATCCGGAGCAAGAGGCGACCATGATGCAGGCAAAGCGGCTGTATCACATCTTGGTAGGAAATAAAAAACCATTGAATGCTCAGGTAGATAAACTGAAAGCCGATATCCAAGCACTGGCTCCAATGGCACCTGTTTCCAAATTTCAGCTTTCATTCTGGATCAAAACTGCTGCTGCACTCATTATATTGGCCGGCGGACTATTGTGGGGTATCCAACATACAAATACAAACGAAATCTCCTCTACCTCTACTGATGTGACCTATATAACGGCCAATGGTGAAAAGAAAACTGTCGAATTAGCAGACGGCAGCCAGGTGACGCTCAATGCCGGAAGTAAACTGTTTATGGATAAGGGATTTAACGTAGATGAGCGACATGTTCATTTGACGGGAGAAGCCTTCTTCGATGTGAGCAGTAACAAGGAAAAGCCATTTGTCGTACATACGCAGGATTTTGACATTCGTGTACTGGGGACATCCTTCAATGTAAAAGCGTACCCAGAAGAGACCACTTCAGAGGCCGTATTGATTCACGGCCTTATCGAGATGAAAAGCAAGAGAGGCAATGAAAACCTTGTGATATTGAAGCCCAATCAAAAAGTGACGATATATAAAGCAGAGGAAAAGATTGCGGACAAAGAGAGTATAAGGAAGGTGAAAAAATCGCAACTCAAGGAGATCGCCATACAGGATTTAGAACTAGAGGAGGATCATTTGACATTACCCGATGTCGCCTGGAAAGAGAATCGGCTGGAAATCATAGATCAGGATTTCTCCTCATTGCAGCATGTACTCGAGCGTTGGTATGACGTGGAGATTCTGCTGCAGGATCAGCACCTACAGGATTATAGGTTTACAGCGACTTTTAATAAAGAAAGTATCGATCAGGTACTGAGTGCATTACAAGAAGTACAACCCTTTAAATACACTATATATGGAAAAAAAATAACGATTTACAAGTAAAAGAAAAAGGATGGTGGTCCAACACCATCCTTCCAAACTGATTATCAAACCGGCAGTCCCATCTAAGCTAAAAAACGAGCTGCCAAGTTTAAACTTTAACCAAGTACCAAAATATGATTAAAAATTGCTTAATGCAAGTGCATAGGGTATATTTTATGCGCTTTAGATTCATTATCTGGATGAAACTAACCTTGATTATGATGTTGATTGCGAGTCTACATGTGTCGGCTAGCGTCTATTCTCAGCAAAAAGTCTCTTTTGATGTTAGCAAGGCTAAGCTGAGTAAAGTGTTGAAGATTATCGAAGAAAATAGTGATTACTATTTTGTCTATAATTCAACTAACCAATTATTAAACAAAGAGATTTCCCTCGCCGTGGACAATACCAAGGTGGTGGATGTGCTTGCCAAAATATTCAAAAAATCGGGACTTCAATATTCCGTATCAGACGAGGGGCTAGTCGTGGTGAGCCAAAGACAAGATTTAAAAGTCAAAGGCATTGTGACGGATGCTCAAGGTCATGGGCTTTCTGGGGCTACCGTCCGTTTGAAGGGAACTGCTATTGGAAGAGCTACGGATATCAATGGTCGTTTTGAACTGGAAGTTCCCACAGGGAGTGTACTGATTTTTTCTTTTGCGGGATATCTATCTCAAGAAGTTAACGTTCAAGGTACAAGTGACCTCAAGATTGTACTGCAAGAGGACAATCAATTGCTCAATGAGGTGGTAGTGACTGCTTTGGGGGTGAATCGCGAAAAGCGTACTTTGGGATACTCGGTCACGCAGATCAATGGGGAGACCTTGACACAGGCACGGGAAAATAATATTGCCAATTCTCTTGTTGGTAAAGTCGCCGGATTAGATGTTAGCGCCACTTCCGGTGGAGTCGGATCTGCGACCAGTGTTGTGATTAGAGGTGCATCTAGTTTAAGCCAGACCAATCAACCGTTGTATGTGATTAATGGTGTCCCGATGGAGAACGCACCAGTTGGCTTTGGTAATACCAATCCAAATGGTAATAAAGGTAGCCAATGGGATAATGCTCCCGATATGGGGGATGCCATAGGTAACCTCAACCCCGATGATATTGAGAGTATCTCTGTCTTGAAAGGTGCGGCTGCCTCAGCGCTTTATGGCTCACGTGCCAAAGCAGGTGTCATCCTGATTACGACCAAATCTGGAAAAGGATCTGGCATCGACTTCAGCAGTAACTATGTTGTAGAGCAGGTCATGGACCGCACGGACTGGCAGTATGTATATGGACAAGGGACCAACGGTGAGAAACCTCGAGATGGAACTGCCGCAGCTCAGGTGGGCGGATCAAGCTGGGGAGCCAAGTTGGACGGAAGTAACGTACCGCAGTTTGATGGAGTCGCACGTCCCTATGTAGCGCAGAAAAAGAACATCGAAAACTTCTATAACAACGGACATACCTGGACCAATTCCTTGGCGCTCAACAAAGCTTTTGACGGTGGTGCGCTACGCTTCTCTGCTAGCGACCTCTCCAATAAGTCGATTATGCCAAACTCGGGCTTAGATAGACAGTCCCTCAATTTGGTGGGGACTTTCGAGCCTGTCAAAAGACTAGCCATTGATGCCCGTGCCAATTACATCATTGAGAAGGCAAAAAATCGCCCTATGCTTTCGGACGGTGCTGGTAGCGCTAATTATAATGCTGTATTCTTACCTACGAGCTTGGATATTCGGGATTTGAAGCCATGGAAAACAGATAAAGGATCGGAGATTCCATACAATACCGGAAACTCCTGGGATACCAATCCGTGGTTTGCCGCTTACGAAGTTCAGAATAATACCAATAGAAATCGATTAATCAGTTCACTTTCCGCTCGATATACCTTTGACAACGGTTTGTTTGTGCAAGGGCGTGCAGGGCAGGATTTCTATACGAATAGCTATCTGAATGTGCTCCCCACTGGTCTGGCGTATGCACCTCCGAATAATTTGGTATCGCAGAAGATGCGGTTCTCAGATCTCAATGCCGATGTGTTGGTCGGAAAATCGTTCAAAGTGAATGACGAAATATCACTAACCCCCAATCTTGGAGCTAGTTACCGCAATACAAAGACAGACTTGACCATCAACCAAGGATCAGGAGTTTTGGTGCCTGGAGTCTATACGATTGTCGGATTAAAGAATAAATCCGTCGCCTACGCCGAGACAGAGCAAGAGACCCAGTCTGTGTACGGGACATTGGAATTTGCTTATCGGGATATTTTATACCTGACAGGTAGTGCTCGTTCAGACTGGTTTTCCACGCTTGCAGCACCTGGGAAAGACAATAAGTTGAGTGTGCTCTATCCCTCTATTAGTGGTTCCTTTGTTTTTACGGAGTTTCTGAACTCTTCAGCACTTAGTTTTGGTAAGTTAAGGGCTGGCTATGCAGTGGTCGGCCAGGCCACAACTCCATATCAGACGGCGTTAAGATATAGTGTTCTTAGTCAGTCGCTAGGTGGAACTTCTCTAGGGCAAATCACGAACTTAGAGATTCCAAACTCAGGGCTTAGAGCTTCCAAAGCCTCCGAGTTGGAGATTGGTACAGATTTGCGGTTCTTTAATAACCGTCTGAATATCGACTTGACTTGGTACAAAAAGCGCTCGGATGACGAGATTACGAGTGTTACGACGTCAAGTACAGTTGGCTATGACGGTGCTATTCTCAACTCCGGATCTATTGAAAATAAAGGTGTCGAAGCATTAATTTCAGGTGTCATCATTAAAAAAGACCATTTCAATTGGACTTCCTCTTTGAATATGACTTACAACAAGAATACTGTACTGTCACTTGCAGATGGTGTGTCTGAGCAACTCATTGCCACTTCACGCTCAGGGGTGGGCTTTCTCAAAAATATCCGTGGAAAAGCTTTGGGCCAGATTGTAGCATACGACTACAAATACGATGACAACGGCGAGATTGTGAAGTTGGCAGACGGATCGCCTGATCGTGGTGAATTGAAAGATTATGGTTCGGCATATAACAAATGGTTTGCGGGTTGGAACAATGATTTTACCTATAAGCGCTTTAATTTTGGATTCCTGATCGACGGTAAGTTCGGCGGTAAATTATTTTCAGGCACAGACTATCTAGGATATATCAAGGGTTTGCATAAAGAAACGTTGGAAAACCGTGAGGGTTTGGGGAATACGGCAGCCAAATTCTACGAAAATACGGCTAACAATACTTCTTACCGTTTTGTAAATGACGCCAGTTTTATCAAATTTAGACAGTTGACGTTCGGTTATAGTTTCCCGGCTTCGGTGTTTAATAATAAAATTAGCGGTTTGAATGTGAGCCTTGTCGCACGTAATCTTTTTATTCTGATGAAAAAAACGGATAATATCGATCCTGAGTCCAGTTACAATGCGACTTTTCCAGGTCTGGAATTGGGCGGTATGCCTCCTGCCAGAACCTTCGGGGTAAACTTGAATGTTAAATTTTAATGGAGAAAAGAAGATGAAAGCCAGATGTAAATCATATGAACCTACAGGACTAATAGCATTTACTCGAGCGCTCATCAACTTAGAAAAATAACCCGAGTGTAACGGGTTTATATATATCAAATGAAAGTAAACACTCATACCGCCGACGGCAGCATGACTGCTTTGCTGATCGGACAATTGATGAACAAATAATTATATACGGATGAAAAAGAGCACGATAAAAATATATGGTCTTTTGGTGGTTGCCGGACTTATGGGGATGACAGCTTGTACCAAAGATTTTGAAAAAATAAATACGGATCCTGTCAATTATGGTCCGACAAACTTTGACCCCAATTTTAACTTTTCTACTGCACAACTGACCTACACAGGCAGTACGGATCTAGCATATGAGACCTGGCGGGCCAATCTCATCTATTCGGGTACTATGATGCAGGGATTGTCTTCTGTAGTTAGCTATTGGGCCGGGGACAAGTACCTCTTGACCCCTTGGTACACGTCTGCTTATTGGGAACGTGCATATGCAGAGCAGGTGAAACCTATAGTGGATATTGTGGAGCTGACACGTGATAAGCCACAGTATAAGAATCTACACAATGTCGCTCGTATCTGGAAGGTGCTGATATTTGCCCGATTGACAGATCTGTATGGGGATGTACCCTATTCGGAAGCAGGACTGGGGTATTATAAAGGCAATCTTTCCGCTAAATACGATAAACAACAGGACATCTACATGGATATGCTGAAGGAAGTGGAGGCAGCTATGGCAGTCCTGGACCCTGCGGCAGACCAAGTGACAGGTGACGTTATCTACAAGAGCGATTTTGAAAAATGGAAACGCTTCGGAAATTCATTACTCCTACGATTAGCCATGCGGCTCACAAAAGTCGACGATGCCACTGCAAAAAGCTATGTGGAGAAGGTTGCTGGTAAGACGATGACCAGCAATGCTGACAATGCTTTCCTTAAGCATGATGAAACTGGAGCCCGTATTACCCAAAATCGTAATAGCCAGGTGTTATTGGGAGATGGAGGGCAGGAGCATTACTATGTCAAGTGGTCCGATACCTTTATTAATGCTCTGAAAAATAGTAATGATCCACGCATTAAGGTGGCGGTCACCAAGTTGTTTCTTACGCCTAGTGAGGTGGACGAAAGTGACGGAAGCAAAAAGAAAAATCCCAATTTCGTCACTGATCCAGCCGTTCAAAAGGGAATGCCTAACGGAAAAGATGTAAATACCAACCCCTTGTATGCCATCAGTGCGCACCCGTCTTTCACCACTTTTCCGGACTATTCGTCACCACACCCTGGGATGATCAAAAGGGATGGCATTACCTTTATTCTAACCTATGCAGAGAGTGAACTTCTATTAGCAGAAGCTGCTCAACGATGGGGGATAGGCGGCTCTGCAGCGACCCATTACAAGAATGGTGTCAAAGCTGGAATAACCTTCTTAGGGCAATACGATGCTGCATTAGCCATCAGCGAGGCCGATGCTGAGGTCTATGCTACCGCACACCCGTTGACAGGAGGATTGAGTCAGATTGGCTTACAGTATTGGATTCATCAAAATACAGCATTGAATTTTTATGAAACCTGGTCCAATTGGAGGAGAACTGGCTTTCCAAATCTGACACCAGTGGTCTATCCTGGTAATGCAACAAATGGCACGATACCACGCCGCTTGCCTTACCCAACTGCAGAAGAAGCAAGCTCAAATAGTGAGTACTACAAAGCCGCATCGGCAGCCGTACCAGGTGGAGACAATTTATCCGGTCGTGTATGGTGGGATAAGCAATAATTAAAATCACTTGTTTATATCATAATCGAGGGTCATTCTTGAAAAAGAATGGCTCTTTTTTTGAGAAGTGAGTAAGACCGTTTCTCTAGAACTTTTCATACGTCCCTAAGAGTCCTGTCAATCCGCCGGTATGTACCAGCAGGATTTTAGAGCCGCGTACAAAATAGTCTTGGCGGATGAGGTCATATGCTCCATAGCACAGTTTGCCGGTATAAGTGGGTTCGATCATGATCCCCGTCTGCGCTACGAAAGACTGGATAAAAGTCAATAGATGAGGTTTCGTTTTGGCATAGCCTCCAAAATGATAGCCCGTGTGCAGTCGGATCGAGTGAGCAGCTATCCCCAATTGCTGTACTTCTTCCCGAATAAATTCGCCTCCCTTTAGGACGGGTACTCCATGTAGCTGAGTATCGAGTACTTCGTTGGACAAGCCTTGCTGCAAACCCGCCAAAGTAGCCCCTGTGCCACATGCGCATAAAATATGATCGTAGTATTGCTGCAACTCCGTGATCATTTCAGCACATCCTTGAGCAGCTTCCGGACTGTATCCACCCTCGTTGATAAAAAGGGCATGATCATTTTCGCCAAATCTCCTTTTAAACACAGATTCCTTGTCCTTATAATCGTCTCTCGAAATAAAGCATAGCTCCATGCCATACAACTTGCAGAGGGCCAATACTGGATTTTTAACTTCTTCCCCTCGTACATACCCAACCGTGCTAAATCCGAAACTAGCTCCAGCACATGCTGTGGCCAGTAGATGATTGGACCAAGCGCCTCCAAAGGTGACGAGGGTGGATTTGTTTTGTTCACGAGCCTGCTGAAGTGTGTACTTCAGCTTTCGCCATTTATTGCCAGAGATGAAGGGATGGATCATGTCGTCCCGTTTGATAAATACCCGTACGCCTTTATCTAAAAACAAAGGATCTGCAATTTCCTGTTCGGGACTGTGGAATTCAAAAGTCAACGTATTCATTCGATGCGGTAAAGAGTAAGCCCGGATTGATCTTTAGCGGCTGTTTAGAATTTCATAATATAAATTTTAAATAGTTGCTAAATGCTTAACTTAACAAAGTTACGGGAATTTGCATGAATTCATCTAACTTTGTACGATGGCAGAAGATTTAGAACTATTAGAACAAGACGAACAAGAATTATTTGAACATCTGAGAATTGAAGTGGATAAAGGACAAGCATTGTTACGTATCGACAAATTCCTGATGAATAGGGTGGAAAACGCATCCCGAAATAAAATTCAGAATGCGATAGATGCCGGTTCGGTATTGGTCAACGACAATGTTATCAAGTCGAGCTATAAGGTAAAGCCATTTGATGTGATTTCTGTGGTATTGCCAGATCCTCCCCGCGATACGGAGGTGTATCCGGAAGATATCCCATTGGATATCATCTTTGAAGATGATGAGGTCATGGTAGTCAATAAAGTTGCTGGTATGGTCGTGCATCCAGGATTTAATAACTATACAGGTACATTAGTCAACGCATTGACGCATCATTTCAACCAGTTGCCGACCTTGCCTGGTAACGCTGGTCGTCCGGGACTTGTCCACCGTATCGACAAAGATACGACAGGTCTGCTCGTCATTGCGAAATCCGAGTGGGCCATGACGCACTTGGCAAAACAATTTTTCGATCACAGCATCACACGTAAGTATGTCGCTTTGGTATGGGGAGACATTGAGCAGGACGGTACGATTACAGGATATATCGGACGTAATATTAAAGATCGACGGGTGATGACCATGTATGAGGATCCCGACAACGGTAAATGGTCTGTCACGCACTATAAAGTCCTGGAGAGACTGGGATATGTCACTTTGATCGAATGCCAGTTGGAGACAGGTAGGACACACCAGATCCGTACCCATCTCAAATCAATAGGACATCCATTGTTTAATGATGCCCCATATGGTGGCGACCGGATTCTGAAAGGAACAGTATTTAATAAATATAGACAGTTCGTTGACAATTGCTTCTCTCTCTTGCCCCGTCAAGCCCTTCATGCACAGGTTCTTGGATTTGTACATCCCAAGACAAAAGAATATTTAAGCTTTGAGACACCATTACCAGAAGATTTTCGTTTAGCATTAGAGAAGTGGAGAGCGTATGCAAGTACATCCGCTCAGGAGCATAACCAGTAAGGGAATAGAACATTTATGTCAACGATATATATTAATTATAACGGAAAGATTGTAGCCGAACATGATTTGGTGATTTCCGCTGAGAATAGAGCATTTAGATATGGAGATGGCCTCTTTGAGACCATGCTCTGGAAAGACGGCGATATCCGCTTCCTGAATTTCCACGTCCAACGTCTGCAGGAGGGACTAGGTATGCTCCATATGGAGGATACCCATCGATTTGATACATTTTTTATCAAATCCAAGACCGAAGAATTGATCCGGAAGAACAATATGTTGGGACAACAGGTCCGCGTACGTTTGATCGTGTTTAGAGAAGGGGGAGGCCTGTATAGTCCCGAAACCAACAAGACGGCGTTTGTACTTCAGATCGCAAGGATACCAGAGTCTTTGAGAGATAAAAAAATAGGGTTGATCATCGATCTGTATACCGAATACAAAAAACCGTATAGTGATCTATCCAGATTAAAGTCTAATAACGCACTTATCTTTGTGCTGGCCGGACTGCATAAACGTAAGCACCGCTTTGACGAAGTCCTCCTTCTGAATCAGGAAGGATTTCTGTGCGAAGCGCTGTCTTCCAATATCTTTATATACTATGATAAGGTCTTATACACCCCTGCTATTTCTGAGGGCTGTGTAGCTGGAGTCATGCGTCGGGTGGTCATGGATATGGCCGCTCACGAAGGAGTGGAGGTCGTAGAAGCACAAATCAGTCCGGAGATTATGAAGCAAGCTGATGAAATATTCTGTACCAATGCTGTACATGGAGTGCAATGGGTCATGGGATACAAACAGAAGCGGTACTTTAATAAGATCTCAAGAATACTGCAGGAGAAGTTACTGACCTGGACGTATGACGAAGAAAATTAAGAGCTGAACGGTATAGTTTGGATCGCTTTATCAACAAGTCTTTAGCGGCGTATAGCATTCCTATACGCCGCTTCTTTTTAGGGTACCGCAAAATAAATCCATAACCTGACCGTCCATGTAGTAAGTTTTGATATAAAATTCGCTTATTTAATATATATTAATAATTTCGTAATACGAATATAACACGAAGTCAATAATTTAGCCCTGATGATTGACCCCATACATAGACCGCCTACAAACGAGAAAGAATTCTTTGAGGTGTACCATTATTGGTATACCAAACTGTATTCGTTTATCTATGTCAAGACGCGTTCCCCAGAAGTTACAGAGGATGTTGTACAGCAGACTTTTTTGAAGGTATGGGAGCGAAGAGCACAGGTCAATCTGGAGGTCCGTTTGAGTACACAGCTTTTTCAGATTGCCCGAACCACACTCATCGATGAGTTGCGCAAGCAGGCGCAAGGTCGCAGATATGAAGAATATAGCAAAGTACATCTCGCAGGTCAATATGAAAATTTGGAGAGAAGATTGGTCTATAAGAATGAATTGGAGTATGTCCGCGCGCTTTTGAGACAGATGCCTTTCATGCGACAGCAGGTTTTTCACATGCATAAGTTTGAAGAACTCTCCTACAAAGAGATATCAGCCAAATTGAATATCTCTACCAAGACCGTAGAAAGCCACATGGCATTGGCCTTAAAATACATTCGAAAATTTTTTGTTTTCTTTTTAGGGGTAGTTCTCTCGTTATTCGTATAACCTTATAGAAGGGCGTGTAAAAACGCTCCATACATGGTATACGAATGAATCCAAAATTACTAAAGAAATTCTTGTCTAATCAATGCACTGCTGAAGAATCAGAAGCTGTGTACAAATGGTTGGAAGAAAATCCCGAAGAGATGGACCGACTCTTCTCAGAAGAGGAATGGGAATCCTATATGGACGCCCATGAACAATCTGTAAATAAAGGCAGCGTATGGACAAAAGTCGGTGTGTCCTTCGTATTGGTGGTTGCCTCTTACATTTTTTGGAATACCTGGGATTATAAGCAGGAATTGGATATTGCCTATCAGCAACACACCTTCTTCTATAATCAATCGGATACCCTACAGTTGATCCAAGCTTCTGATGGCTCCACTATCCATATCCATCCTGAAGGACTTTTGTTAGTGGATATCCACCCTGATAAAAAAACTAGGAAGATTGAACTAAAATCGGGCAAAGCATTCTTTGTCGTTGCAAAAGATCGGCAGCGCCCCTTTGTCGTTGAAGGAGGAGTACTCCGGACCACCGCCCTCGGTACCCAATTTTCGGTAGAGGTCACGGGAACGGACCTGTCAACACATGTCAAGCTGAAGGAGGGGAAAATCCGGGTCGAACGTATACAGCAGCAAGCAGAAGCCCTGGTTCTAAAACCAGGAGAAGAGATCAATGCGTCTGCACGTCTTACTGGCATGACACTATTAGCACATAACATTTCGACGCCTATATCTACTACCCAAGTTGCTAAGGATGCAAATACCTATATACGTTCGCCGCACATCCTAATAGCAGACCATCATTTAGAAATCGATAAAGTACCGCTAGCGGAGGTGTTACAGTATCTCCATCACGAGCTGGATATGCACGTTCAGTACGATCAAAAACAGGTTGAGGGTTATTTGGTCACAGGACAGTTTATAATGCAGGAGGACAATTATAGGGAAGGACGGTCAAGATTAGGTGTGGAGGTACTGCAACTGGTGACCGAACTCAACCCATTCGTATTAATCGAAGAAAACAACAAACTTATTTTACAATATAAACCATAATTTTTTTTACATCATGCTAAAATTCAAACCTATCTATTTGGGTTTTACCATTCTATTGACTTTTTTGCTACAGTCGCTTGACGGCATTGCGGGGACGATCAATGGACTGGTAAAGAATGTATCCGGGCAGCGGCTCCGAGGAGTATCAATCTATCTTAAAAATGAAGGAACGGATTTTAAATCCTCCACAACAACAGATGAGACCGGGGCATTTTCTTTTCACAATGTGCCCGTTGGGAAAGATTATACCCTTACACTGTCATATGTAGGATATCAATCTTTGGTCAAACAAGGATTGACCGTTGCTAATGAGGGGGTCAATACCTTATCCATCGTCATGGAAGAGCAACAGACACAGCTGGATGATGTGGTGGTCATCGGATATGGTAAGCAAAAGAGATCGGATGTTACAGCCGCGGTGGCTTCATTCAGACCTACGGAACAGACGGCTCGTCCCGTGCTAGGGCCAGACCAATTGATACAAGGACGAATGGCGGGTGTGCAGGTATCTGCTGGATCTGGAAGTCCAGGTTCATCCAATAGAGTTTCCATACGCGGTATAGGCTCTTTATCGGCTGCCAATGAACCCTTATATGTCATAGACGGTGTACCTGTGGTGACCCGCGGTGCTTCGCTCACAAGTTTGGGCGAAGATGTCAATCCATTGGCCTTGTTAAATCCATCAGATATCGAATCTGTAGAAGTATTGAAAGACGCCGCCTCGGCGGCGATCTATGGTAGCAGAGCAACAAATGGGGTTATCATCATCACCACCAAAACTGGAAAATCTGGACAGTCCCGATTTGCAGTAGATGCCTTTACCGGATTCTCCTCTGTACCTCGGAAAAATAAAATGAAAATGGCTAATCCTGAGCAGTATCTCACCGTAATTAATGAAGCTATAGACAATTATAACATCCAGTACGGATATGTGCCTGGCACCAAAAACTATATGCTTCGCAAGGAGAATCCTTTCCCCGGAGAAACGGGTACAGATTGGTTTGATTTGGTAAGCCGGACGGCTAATACTTCTTCTGGGGCGGTGTCATTCAGCTCAGGAACCGACAAGACGAAGGTTTTTATTTCTGGTAATTACCTTCGGCAAGAAGGGACGCTTATCAAACAGAAATTTGAAAAAGTAACCGGTAAGCTCAACCTTACGCACAAACTTTACAATTGGCTGGAAGTTGGGATGAACAGCAATTACAGTTACACGACCAACAATCGTGTGCCAGGATCTAATTCAGGTGCTACGGTCATGTCTCGATCTATTCCGCAGCGACCTTACGATATGCCCTACAAACCCAATGGTGATTATTACAAGGGGGGGACCGACGAGTTGATTTACCACAATCCGCTTCAGATCATCAATGAGGAAAATGTGGAGTTGACGAATTACCGCTTTTTGGGTACATTTTTCGCTACTGCCAATTTAGCCAAGGGCTTGACCTTCAAGACCCTGTTAGGGACTGATCTGACTTACACCGTGGATGAGGTTTATTACAATGACAAGCATCCTTATGGATTAGGAATGGGGCTGAAGTACGATGACCGCCGTTTCACCCCCAATACCTTATGGGAGAATACATTAAATTATGACAATCGATTTGGAAAACTCTCGGTGAATGGACTGTTGGGATATTCCTATCAACAGGCGAATTATTCAACCACCACGATCAAAGGTCAGGGCTTTCCCTCCAGTTCTTTTCAGGAATTGAATGTGGCTTCTTTGATCACCGAGGCAGGGACCAGCAAGACAGAGAGCTCTATTGTATCTGTATTTTCACGTGCTGCATTGACTTGGGATGATAAATATATGCTCAACCTGACGATGCGCGCTGATGGATCATCTAAATTTGCTCCAGAGAATAGATGGGGGTATTTTCCTTCTGTCTCTGCGGGATGGAACATGTCGAAGGAAACATTTTGGGAGGTTGATATGCTCAAACCCAAATTGCGGGTGAGCTATGGCGAAACGGGAAATCAGGATGGAATAAGCTCGTACGCCTATCAAGCGCAAATGGGAGGAGGACAGAATTATAACAACACATCCGGGATCAATGTAACCAGCAATGGAAACCGAAGCCTGACCTGGGAAACGGCTCAGCAATATGGGGCAGGACTTGATGTCGATTTTTGGAATGGTAGATTGAACCTAACTGTCGACTACTTCCTTAAAAACACCAATAATCTACTGTATAGTAAACCCATGCCTGCCACATCAGGCTTTACAACCATTATGAGTAATATAGGGTCGATGCGCAACAAGGGATGGGAATTTGCACTTTCCGGTAACACCGATCTAGGACCTGTGAAATGGTCTTCTGACTTTAATATTTCATTCATCCGTAATAAGCTGACCTCTTTGATGGGAGAGGAGGCTCTGCTGATCGGTGCTAATAGAACGCTCCAGGTCGGGCAAGAAGTAGGCGCCTTTTACATGTATAAAATGTTGGGTATATACCAGAATAGAGACGAAATCGGACAATCATTTTATGACCAAGGTGTGCGACCCGGCGATGTCCAGTATGAGGACTTAGACGGTAATGGAAAGATCGATGTCAGCGATAGACAGATCATCGGAAGTTCTAATCCTAAGTTCTTTGGGGGCTTTAATAACAATTTCAACTACAAGAATTTTGATTTCAACATCTTCTTCACGTATAGTGTAGGCAATGATGTATACGCAAGCTATCGGACATTTACCGAGCGGTTGGGTAATAATTTTATGAACATGACTGTGAGCGCTATGGAGGAAAGATGGACGGGTGAGGGAACTTCCAATACCACGCCTCGTGCGATCTACGGTACAGGCTGGAATACGCAGAATTCTTCCCGTTTCTTAGAAGATGGTTCCTACCTAAGATTAAGAGCCCTGAATTTGGGATACACGCTGTCGGATACTTTTGCTAAGAAATTGGGACTTCAACGTCTACGGGTGTATGTTCAGGGCGACAACCTGTACTTATGGACCAAGTATAAAGGATTCGACCCAGAGGTGACCAGCGACTTCGATCCACAGTTTATCGGCCAGGATAACCTGATATTGCCACAGCCCCGTACCATCAACTTTGGATTTAATTTAGGTATTTAATTTTTGGAAAGAAAAAAATGAAAAAGATCAATTATATAGTTGCAGGAATGCTAACAATCACCCTTCTGGGCGCATCCTGTACAAAGTTAGATTTTTATCCACACTCAGCGGTTGCTCCAGAGTCCTTTACAGAAAAAGACCTCGATGCCGTCAGAAATGGGATGTATAATGCCGTTCAGAATAAACCTGGACGCGAAAGCTACATCATGTTTGATCTGGTATCCGGCAATCTAATCCCCGCCTCAGGAGGAACCGTCGTCGCCAACATCAGAAATGTACTGCGGACGGAAAATAGTCTGGTTAGTGCAAGCTGGGATGGATACTACAAGGCGATGTACCAGGTGAACAATGTAATCGATATTGTCACCGCCTTGCCGGAGAGTCCGAAGAAAGAACAGGTACTGGGCGAAGCTTATTTTTTTAGAGCCTATCTGCACTATAATTTGGTGACACGATGGGGAGATGTCCCTTTGATGCTCCACAATACAGACGAGCCGGTAGCGCGCACATCCCAAGCAGAGGTATGGGCTGCTGTCGAAAAGGACATGACACAGGCCATACAAAAATGTGGAGGTTTAGGTAGCGACCTAAAGGGCAACTATACCTATCTGTCCAAAGAAGCGGCAAAAGCCTTTATGGCTAGGGTCTTGATTGGACAGAATAAGAAAGAAGCCGCCGCCACATATGCTGAAGAAGTGGTGACCACGGGACTATTCAGTCTCGATGACTTTCAGAATATATTCAGGGTGCATAAAAGTAAGGAAGAGATCTTTACATTCAGCAATGTGACCGAAGAATCCGCGATCACATTGAGCCGCCTATTCTATACCTATGGACACAGTGTTGGCGGATCATATGTATATAAGCCTACAGATGAAGTCATGGAGCTATTCGAAAGTACAGACAATAGAAAAGAACTGTCAGTCGCGACCGTGACCAGTTTGAATGTGATCAACAAGTATCCGTCAGGCCAGACCGGTACCGACCCATTTCCGGTCATTCGATTGGCAGAAATGTACCTTATTCTTGCTGAAGCAAAAGGATTGACAAAAGGTCTGGAATACCTGAATACACTTCGCAAAGCCCGTGGGGTAGCAGTATTGAGCCCAACTAACGAGATTGAATATCAGGATCTGGTTGCCTTGGAACGTCGTCGTGAATTTGTCGGTGAGGGATATCGCTATTTCGATCTGGTCAGGACAGGTAAACTTGTTGAGGAATTGGACGTAGAGGCAAAGTATATTAAATTTCCAATTCCAGACTACGAACGGGAAGTCAATAAGTTACTAACACAAAATGATGGTTATTAATGTATCCAATCATTCATAAGTATATATTCATTGCCGTTAAAATATAAATCGATCAGCCAGCTGGCGGATCATTGATACCCTTGAAAAGCAAAAAATCAATCAATAGTTATTCTAATGAAAAATAAAATACTCAGCATCGCTTTGATCTGCAGTTTGTTCATCACGGTCTCCTGCAAGAAGGAGGACATTACATTCAACTATATTGTCATCGATGGACAGCGGGCAGCATTATCCGAACAACTGCTTCAAAACACGACATATGTCAATCATGTGTATACGGATACCACTATTACCTTGGCCCCAGGAGTGGAGGAAACAGATATACACTTTAAAAGTATCTATGGACATACCATACGAATGTTTATCCTGAAAGCCGATATGTCCAATACTGCTAATCAACTTTATCCACTGACACCATATGGCGCAGAGAGTTATGCGATGCAGACCATCCCGGAGCAGGTCCGGTTTGTAGATGACCAGTTTAAGGTTCTGTTTGCCACCAATAGTGATTTTTATAATATGTCCACAGGCGAACCTAGGAGCGTCGTGTATTTAAAAGGTAAAGCGGTCAAAGCCGCTATGCAAGCAGGACGTGGTTTCTTCGGTACTGACAAATCAGGTAAGATGATACTCGGTACAGAAGCCGACTTAGCAAATATGCAATCTAGCTTTTACAATGTCTTGGGTGGGTATCATCTATTGGTCAACAATGGCAGGGCTGTATCACAGACCGACGCCACTATCGAACCGCGCACGGCTGTAGGCATCACGAAAGATCAACAATTGTATATCATCGTAGTTGACGGCCGTCGATATGACTATTCATACGGTATCGACTTTAAAAATCTGTCCGAAATATTTGTTGGACTGGGTGTGGATAAAGCTCTCAATTTAGATGGAGGTGGATCATCCACATTCTTGATCAATAATCCCATCGGAAATGTATTTCAGGTCCGTAACTGGTCATCCGATCTCAGCCCTCGTGCTGTGGCTAATGGATGGTCTATTGTCACACCTCAATAAACCACATCACTTAAAAAAATATATGCGGATGAAATATCCATGTAGCAATGGCTACACAAACACGAATGACCACGAAGTAGCATGAGTGCCATTGATGATAGACGAAATACGAATAATATAGTTTGGATTCGCCAGCTGGCGGATGGCCGTTAAAAGACAAACCGAGTGTAACGAGCTCATGAAATAATTATATACATATGAAAAATATTTGGATATACGGTGCCTTAATGGTACTTACAGTAAATTTTATCTCCTGTGAAGATGATCGTACACATCTGGAGAATACGCAGCCCGTTTTTGTCTCGGCCTACCCACAGGCATCGTCCGTTCACCAGTTGGTCACGATATTGGGACGTTATTTTGGGACGGATCGATCTGCTGTAAAAGTATACTTTGATGATAAAGAAGCGACATTAGTTGAATTTTCAACTGACGCTCTTCAGGTCATCACGCCTGAGGGCAGTGGTGACGTTGCCGTTAAGATTGTTGTCGGTGGCGTGACACTGGATGGTGGGATATTCAGTTATCAGAAACCCACGATACAATACAAGGTGACTACCTTGGCCGGAAATGGTGCATCCGGATGGGTGGATGGTACGGGGGATATTGCTCAGTTCAACAATCCGGAAGGTGTTGCCGTGGATGCTGCAGGTAATGTATATGTCGCCGACCGAACGAATAATGCCATTCGTAAGATCACACCCACAGGACAGGTCTCGACGATCAGCGGAAATGGTACCAAAGGTTATCAGGATGGACCTGTCACATCTGCTCTGTTTAATTTCCCTTGGAAACTAGATGTAGATGCGCAAGGGAATATTTTTGTGGCGGAGAGAGATAATGATCGTATTCGAAAGATCGGACTGAATATGGTTTCCACCATTGCGGGCAGCAGTAGGGGGTATGCGGAGGGCAATGGGAGCGCCGCCAAGTTCAACCAGCCAATAGACGTGGCGGTAGCTGCAGATGGTACCCTGTATGTTGCGGATAATAATAATCATCGTATTCGCAAGATTTTGCCTGATGGCACGGTATCGACGCTCGCCGGATCCACATCAGGGTATGCCGATGGGATAGCTGCTGCCGCCAAATTCAATACCCCTTCAGGAGTAGCTATTGGGCCGGATGGTAATATATATGTGGCTGACAGAGGTAATCACAGTATCCGTAAAGTCACACCCGAAGGAGTGGTGACAACTGTCGCAGGTACACAAAAGGCAGGTGCAAAAAATGGTGTAGCGAAGGAAGCTACTTTTAACCAACCTTATGGCATAGATGTCAATGATAATGGAGATATTGTCATTGCAGATCTGAATAATAATATGATTCGATTCATCAGTACTGCCGGAGAGGTCAGTACGATTGCGGGAAGTTCGGAAGGATTTGCAGATGGCTTCGGTGCAGCAGCAAAGTTTAGCTCACCGACAGATGTTACCTTTGGCCAAAATGGGAAAATATTTGTAGCTGACCTTGCAAATAAGAGAATTAGACAGCTTTCTTTGATCGACTAATGTCACTGTAAAAGAACGATAAAAAAGACATCCAATTGATTTTGGATGTCTTTTTTTGTTAGGTAGGCTTCTGTAATTCTTTGTTGTTGAAACCCGTTTTAAAATGAATAGGAAAGCCCAATGGACACATTACCCAGCGGATCAGACAGGACACGCCATTCAGAACCTTTGGTACTGGAGTTCTCCTGTTTAGTGCTATGGTATCCGATAATATGCTCTACCCTGAATTCGGCTCCTAGGCCCTTGTAGAATTTGTAACGACCGCCTAGATGAAGTCCTGAAGAGAAATAGTCTCTCTTAACCTCTTCTAAATCCGATTTATAGTGAGTCCTTTGAGTTCCTACTCGACCGTCTAATTCAGTAAAGAGTTGAAATTTGGCTTTATCCACAAGCACTCTTTGCACAAATAAGCCCCCTAAATGGTGGGTTACATCTCCTTCTATTTTACCTATTACATCAGGATCACCTATTGTGAAGGTGCTCTCAAAGCTGGTGTTGGAATAGCTATACAATGCTCCCGCGGCCCAATTGGGATGAAATTGATAAGCTATACGAGGTATTAACGTAATAGTAGTACGTGCATTAAGGTTTACATTTTCTTGCTCGAATGCACCAAGAGGATTGTCCTTGGAAAATTGAACACTAGTGGAAACAACAAATTTATTAGTTTTATCTTGCGCGAAGACATTAGTCGCCAATATAAAAAAAAAGCAAAGAGTAAATATTCTATTCATGAGTTAAAATTGATATACGAGTGAAATACGTGCGTTTTTTAAAGGATCCTCAAATAAGCCAAACGATGAGGGAACGTTTTCATCATCTTTATTTATAGGAACTAAACCATAGGCCAAAGATTGTAAGGCAAGCTGTCCTGACAGTCCTCCTATAAAACGGTATGATATGCCAGCTTGTAAGTCTAAGTGGATAGCTTTTGATTTAAGGGTAAACTCCGACTGGGTTACGGAGTCCATAGTATTATAAGTGTACGAAATGGAAGAAGTGCGTTCTGTAGATTGTGTATAACTGGGATTGAACTCTACATACGCATTCCACCTCGAGGTATTTAGGGCCTTGAAATAATACCGATAAAATACACCGTAGAAATTTGTCTTAGTCTTTGTTTGAGCCAGATTATGTGTTTGATTGTCATACAGCGCAATCAGCTGCTCGGATTCACTTTTGCTTTTACTCCAAGTATAAGAAAGTCCGACGACAGAATGATTCGAGGCTATGTACCCAATCTTGCCCAGCAGAGTGGGACTGGCAGATTTGCTGTCGAATTTCATAATGCCAAGTTCATCGGCCGCAACATTTTTTGCGCTGTTATACCCGCCTCCAAATTCTAGATGCAGGACTGGCCTTTGCTGAGCAGAGACATGCTGTAGGGATAACATAACCAAACTACTTAAAAATAGTTTTTTCATTAAATTAAATTTCTTTGATTAATATTGATGTAAATTGTGCAATAATAGTTGTTTTAAATAGAAAAATCAATAGCTTTATAAGTTATTTAGAAAGAAAAATGACGATAGGGATGATCTGATTGTTAGAAGATTATCGTAGATAATGGCTCCCTTTAAGTGAAGCCAGTAATATGCGCTTTTGCAGCTGTACAGTGATTGTCAATATACCGATCTGTGCAGGGCGGGTATTGGACTTCTAAATTATAGCCGATATGTTTGACAGTCCTCGTAATGGGAATCGTTGGTTTTCAATGCGATTATTAATGTCTTGATAATGAGGTGTTCAGTTTGGCTTTCTGTTCGAATTTTTCCTTTGGCATAAAACTTGGACAACTGGAGTCAAAGACACACAACTATGGAAACTAAAAAAAATTATGTAAAAGGTATTCTCTTCGCTTTAATAGCATTGATGGTAGTAGGAATGGAGTCTTGTAGTAAAGAGACTGTAGACAGTGCGGGAAGAGATGTAGCTCAAAACATCATCAGGACGGGAACTTGGAAGCGGCAAACCAAAACCGTATCTACTGAAGGAGCGACCGAAGGGGTGACGACTGAAATACTAAAGGAAGGCGAGTCTATTAATTTTGACAAAGACAATAAAGCGTGGACCAAACATGTGGACGGGACAGGTACTTCCGTGCCCTATAACATGCCTACCTCTAGAAAGATGACGTTCAACGGTATGGATTACGATATAAAAGAGAATATCGTGGGGGCGATCTCCACGCTCACACTGGTGAATAAGACAGGTCCGATCACGACGACCATTGTTTTCAAGAGAAATTGGTAATCCCGATTTTAAAAAGACTGATGCCGATGAAGGCGAGAGTGTAAAAAAGAAAAAAGGCTTGGACATTTTTGTTTGTCCAAGCCTTTTTTACTTTTAATTGGAACGTAAAGTCGAACAGTAGGTGCCCAAAACGCCTTAAACCTACCCTAATTATGTGTACTTTGCCACCTGTAATGACTAACGGTAAAAGTAAGATAGTACCGATGTATCGTACCGTGGTATTTACCTTCTAAACTGCGATGACCAACAGTTGGAAAAGATAGTGCTGAGTTGTATTTACCTTTCAATCTGTGAAGACCAACAGTCGTACCCTGAATGACTTGGACCTGACCTAATTGTGTCTACCTTTCAAATTAGGAATGTCACAATAATAGTTTTTAAAAAGGTAATCAGTGAGTGTCCTACTGACCTCACCCTACGGCGCCACAAGGAGCCTCGATTGTGCTAGGTACTAGCACTTATTTTTTCAATAGTACGATAGAATTGGATGTCTTGCGCCTGCCGATGCTCACTCAAGCTCGCGAACTCACCAAAGAGAATTAGAGGCAATGTAAAAGCCTAAAAAAGGGGATAATACTTTTTTTAGACCATGATGACTATCTTGATTGCTATGCTTTTTGGTGTGCCTGCCTAAATTTTAAAGAATGTCAAAGAACCTGTTCGGAAATCCGCTTATTCCCGTTGTCGTGATTACTCTTCTATAATCATGATGCCTGCTTTGGCAGCTTTGTATTTAATCTTGTCTTTTAAGCCGTAGTAGCTCCAGTTGCGCAATAGGAATCCATCCTCCTTGGCGATTTCCTCTTTTTGGCTTTGATTGACCAGCAACAACGTTCCAGCCTGATTTTTAATACAGAGATCGATAAGCCGACGGCTGTAAAGATGGAGCCGGCTGTCTACGTAGTTTTTTTCCTTCTTATTGTAGTCTTCTAAGCTGCACAACTTCCGTTTGCGCCCCTTACCCGATCTGTTGTAAGTAGACCCTCGCTGAATACGATGTCTTGCAGCTTGAATGGCTAGACGACGGTACAAGAACTCTTCCTTGTTGCCGATCTGGAAATTTTCCTTTCCAAAACTGACCACTAGCGGGTGCTCAATGGCTAAAGATACCTCGGCAATCACATAATCCTTTAACGGATGATCTTCCTTTTCCATCTCAAAGGCAATCAGTAAATATAACTTGCCTTTGTCCAATTGCAATGCGCTCGTGCAGACCTTGATATTGCCTACCAATGCTCGTTGCAATAATACTTTTTTATCCGAGCGATCTTTCCCCAGATAGGTCTTAAAGGGGATTTGAAAAAGCTTAAAACGGTAGTCCCTTCCTATGCTGTCATTCGTTAGTTTCAGAAGGGATCCCACAAAGGGCATCGGAATGTTGCGCCGATAATTGCGCAGTGATTTTTCACCCTTCCAATAGGCAGAGCGCTCAGTTCCGTAGACGCTCGCCAACTGATTGTTAATAGCCGAGAAGATCGCCGAAGGTATCTTACCCAAGAAGTGGCTCGATAGCGTGCGGTAGGTCGTATTCATCCGAGAGGTATTCAGTATGCCGGCCTCATCTTTAGTGTAGTCCGCAAGCTTGACCTTGATCTCCTCTGTAAAATAGATAATATCTTTGACCCGGTCTTGTAAATAGAGGTTCGTCATGACTATGTTTGCCGCTAAAAAGCTATTCCACTGCCAGTCGTTGATCTGCTGGTAATAGGCTTTTCTTTGTTCCATGTCGTCACAGTCTATAAGGAGCTGGATCTTACGCGTCAGGATGATCGTTTTCTGTTCCATGGCTTATGCTGTTTTGGGTGCTTGCTTAAGCTGCGCGTGTGCTTTGATGAAAAGAAGCCTGACGTCCCTGTCATCCAGTTGTAGAGCCGCTGCAATCTGCGCAAAGGAGTATCGAAGTGTATAGCGCATGTTGAGGATCTCCCCCTGTTCAGGAGTGAATACCCCATCGGTTACTACGGGTACTTTACATTGCGCCTGCTCGAGGAGAGTACTATTGGACAACGCGGCCTTTAAGGTCGCAATACACTTTTCTAGCTGAAGCCCCACTTCATAATCGGATATACCACCAAGATGAGTAGCAATCCGTTCGTAGTTGTATGCATGCTTAATACAGAGACGAATGATCAATTGCTGTTGCTGCGAAAGATTGGGGAGTAGTGCCTCAAGCTGAGCAGTTTGCACCTTTTTCTCTTCGTCGAGCTGATCAAGATACGTTTCGTCCATATCCTCGTCGTCTTTCAGTTCATAGCCCAGCATAAACGTCTGATAGTCTTCGATGCTATCCAACTGCAGCATGCTGCGGTGAAACCGATAAAATGTTTTACCGAAGTACGCCTTGCAGGCCAATTTGAGCTGTTGGTTTAAAAACTTCAGTAAAGCCTCAACGCTACTGATCGTGTCGCGCATGATCCATAGACGCAGGTAAGCCTCTTGTGTAATGGTATCGGCAATACTGGTATCCTTTACATAGCGGAATGCATAATAGCTAAAGCGCTTAAAATAGCGGTCGTAAAAATAGACGAAACCTTGTTCCTGACCGTCTTTGAAACGTTCAAAATGAAGTTTAGCGGATTGAAATGTCCTGAGTGAAACGTGCTCCATAATCACAATCTATAAATTGGTTTGTTTGTTATTAGTATACAAATATAGAGAAATAACATATATATAAAAATATATTATCTATTTTTTTTATTGCGGAGTTATCTTTAGTCTGAAACAACAACTGTGTGTAGTGAAAAAAGAAACATTGACAGCATTGGGTCTATACCTAGCCAAGCGGTCTGTTAATAGGGCTGAGGTATCCCGCAAGACGGGGTTGAGTACCTATCGATTGAGCCAGTTGTCCATCAATTCCAAAGCACAACTAAGAGCAGACGAACTTTATCTCATAGCTCTTGCCATTCAGGAGGACCCGGCAAAAATGTTTATGACCTTGCATATGGATCTGCAGCTCCCGATCATAGTAGAATAGTCAACCCGCCATAGGATATACTCCACCTCAACAACGATAAAATAACTATAGTCATTTGGGAGCGTTACTCAGGTGATCCCTAAGGTTAGCTGGTGTAGCCGGATAGCATTAGCCAAACCATACCCGCTTTAACTGACATGACAGCGACGAATGTATAGGCTGGCCGCTGGACAATAAAGATTACCGTTCAACTGCACGGTAATGCTCATTTAGAAAGAATTGTCGTCTACACGGCAGGCATGGAGTCTGGGTCAGCCTTGATAACAAGTTAAGCACAAGGTAGGCCCTAGCTATGCCCTAGGAAGAACGGACTTCGACGGACTTCTAAAGACATTAACGGACTTCGACGGACTCTGGAAAGTGGATTGTGAATCTAGCGAAATATGAACGTTTAAAAGAGAAGGTGTACTGTTAACGAGCAGTAGGCGCACAAAGGAAGGGAAAGTAGACTCCTTTGTGCGCTTAAATGATACTGAATTTCTTACTGTTTTATAAGCTTGAATTTCTGAGCTGTAGAAGTGGATGAGGTCAGGATTTGCATGACAGTACCGTTGGATGTCGCACCATTGCGCACATCTAAAGATTTGTTTGTGCCGACAGCTGATTTCAAAGCAACGTAGCCGCCGCCTGCATCTGTGACCTTCCATTTTTGGGAATTACCTCCATGTAAGTTGTATACGATGATAGGCGTTCCATCGGTAGCAGATCCACCCTGCACGTCCAATACCTTGGTCGTGTCAGCCATAGATTTGAATACATACTCCGTGCTGGTCACTTTTCGCGCCAGAAACTTTTGATTATTACTGAGTGGATTGCTCTTTGACCAGAGCGTCACCGCAGTAGAATTGACAGGAGTATGGCTATTAACATCCACCACACTGCTATTGTTGACAGCAGATACAAGGTGATAAATACCTCCATTTTCAATCAATACAGTCGGATTGGGCGTATAAGAATCTGTTTGTAACGAAAGATCGTAAGGAGGTGTTGGCAGATTAAGGGCAGCAATGGAAGCATAGATATTTAGACTATTATCCTGAATGCCCCAAGCTTGAAAAAAGCTTGTCAGATCAAATCCGGAAAATTGACAGGCTTTGAGAAGGAAATTTTTCTTCTTGGCATCACTACTTGTATAGCTGCCGGTATCTTCACGGACGGATCGGTAAAGACGGGTGTAAAAGGAGTCCCCGTAAGCTAACCACAATTGGTGGAACATGGCAAGCTTAACCCAGACGCCTTGGCTGTCAAAGTTTTTGGTACCCGTACTGTTCAGATAAGTCTGTACCTGAGGCCATACATTGTCCTTGGTCAACCGGGTAGGGGTGATACCCAGTGCTCGCTCTGCTTTCAAACTGAATATATTGACTGTTACCTCACCCAATCCATCCCAATCAATAGGATGCATCTGCATCAGATGCCCAAACTCATGCCAGACACCCCAATTCGTCGTGATGGGGGCACCGAAGACATTCTGCGCATCGTAGTTAGCATAAGCAGTGCGATAAAAGAAAGCATAATACAGCCCAAAGGGGACCTCTGTCTGTACCATTAGATGTGGGATAATGGGACGCATATGCTGCGGACTGCTATTATCTAATCCTGCATAGTTGTAGTGATTGTTCCAGACGGAGTCGGCATTATCGAGAATAAGATTATTATTTTGGGTAGGTACCGCAGCATGCAGATTCTTAGCATATACCATGTATACATGCTGTCCGACCATCAAGACATCGGTGGCGGTCTGGAAGGTCGAAAGCTGATTTTGCCAATCCGTTTGTGTCGTGCTATTCTTGATATATACAGGAATGCGAGAGATATTGCCTGAGAAGGAGATCGTTGAACTGGAATTTGGCGCTGTACTAGTGCCGGTTGGCTGCTCATACGTGATCCAGATAATACCCCCATCAGCATTGGCAGTGATCGTATTAGTGCCTGTTGAAAGATTGTGAATGGGAGGATTGTAAGAGTAGGCATGATTCCGGGAGTGTGTGCCTATTTGTACCTTGGGTAGTGTTGAGCCCTGATCTAGATTGACATCGATAGTAAATGTCTGATTAGGGGCAACATAATATCCTGTAGGAAGCGTGCGTGTAGGTTCGTAGCTGGTCTTCATCCGATTCTTTAACGTCGTCGAATTGATGGTCTCCCTGAAAATCTGAGTAGGCTTGCCAATGGAATCCAGAACGTAGTAAGGATTGGTTGGAATTCCGCCACTGGTCAATGCGAGTCTTCCAGAAGCTTGGTTATCGGAGGCGGGGGCATTGAGGATATCCTTTTGGCAGGAGACAAAGAACGTGACACTCAACAGCAAACCACTCATAACCCCGAGAAGCGAAGTTGTTTTATTTTTCATAATTATTTGAATATAGTTAGACTTTTGATGCAGCTAAAACTGTGCCTATATTATTGAAAATAAAATAAATATGAAAATTTGTCTCCGATAGGAGACTTATTGTTCTATGACCAAGGATAGAAGGATAGTGAAGGGACATGTAAAAAAAACGACCTACATGAATGCTGTAGTCATGTAGGTCGTGATATGTATGTTTGGCAGGACAGGATGTGTTACTTGGAAAGCCAGACCTCAATCAGTGCTTTTAACCTGGGATCACTTGGTCTTGGACTATCTGATGTGACGATATTGCCCTTTTTGTCGATCAATAGATAACGGGGAATGCCACTGATCTGATAGGCCTTGGAAAGATCGTTGCCCGGACCAGCGTGTAATTGTATCCCTTTAAGTCCTTTTTCAGGTACGTATTTGTCCCATGCTTTTTTGTCTTGGTCAACAGATATCCCTACGAATGCGACATCTTTGCCTTTGAAGCTTTCGACTAATTTTTCCCAATGTGGTTCTTCAGCTTTACAGGGACCGCACCAAGTGGCCCATATATCTAAGACCACGACTTTACCCTTGAGGTCAGATAGGGAAACTTTCTTATCGCTGATGTCAGGATAGCTGAATGGAAGTGCTGGAGTACCTTCTTTGGTATCAGCAAGCTTAACAGCTATGGCTTGCGCGCGCTCCTTCTGATCTTCGAGAACGAAATAACGCGCAAATGTGTTGTACATATCCTGGTAATCAGTGAATGAACGAGCTGACGCTAACCTGTTCAAGACATATTGACCTTTGATGACGTCTGTAGGTATAGCAGCTACCTGCTGTTCGAAACTGGGTTTGGTGGACAGATCCACTTTTTGATATACTAAGTTGCTCATCAGACGGTCTCCGTAGGGAAATTTAAGGAGGTCTGCCGTTAAGAACTGATCGGCATGGAATCGTGTGTAATAATCGCTCATCTCTTCTTTGCTTGGATGCGCCGAACGAGGAGTATATAGATAGCCAATCGCAAAATAAGCAAAATCAAAATCTACTACTTGACTGAATAGAGCGTCGAACTGCGGATTACCGGTCTTGGCTTCAGATTTAATAGTCGGTAATTTAGCATACATTTCCTCTACCTCCGGAAAGAAGTCTACATAGGTACTCATGGTACTCCAGTAGACGGCTTTGTCTAGGAACGAATACGAGGACCGAAACCACTCGGTCAGTTTGAGGTTTTCGGCAGTGTTGTTCTCAACAAGAGTATAATTGGCTTTTTCCAACTGGAGGTTCAACTCATCTCCCCCCTTAAAGTAAAATTTGAAAATGTTGCGCTGGCCGGACAGATCTGCTCCCCCAAGGGCATACAAGCCTGTATATTCAGGAGTGAATCGGAAGGCGAAGCGATCAGAAGAATCCGGTGTAGAGGTCGCAACCTCGGATAAGCGGCCATTCAAAATCTTGTAAAGATATACCTTAGGATATATCTTCTTGTCTACAGTGCCGTTGATAGTACTGATTCCTTGTGCAAATAGCATATGACATGCGAGTAGCATGCCGATAAATAGCGATATTCTTTTCATATTATAATAGTATTTTAGAGACTTGTATTTCACTTATAGGGTGATTTCAAAATTTAATGATTGGTCCTCTTGCATAATCTGCAAGGAAATTGTAGACCCTTTTGCCTGTCGTTGTAGGGATTCGATATGCCCAGGCTCCCCTTTCAGCTGCTCGTTTTTAATTCCATTGATCGATCGAACAACCGTTCCTTCTTTTAGAACCTCATCAGTCGGGACTGCACCTATTTTATGGAGAATACACAACTGACCTCCGTGTTCCCAACCGAGTAGATAATCTCCCAAAACAAAGTCCTGAGGTGTATCGTGATATTGATTTGGGCTGAAGAATATCTCGTTGCGCTGCAAGTTGACTGTGAAGTTGTAGCGGCTGATAAGCCGTACACCAACTGAACCATCAAATTCGGGTTGCCAGTTTTCGTTGCTAGCACTGCCCGCCATCAATGTGACAGGAAGTCGGGGAATGGGATCTAAATTGGAGAAACCAAAGGCATAGCTTTTGCCTGTAAAGGTAGGGGAGACCATTCCCATGCTCGCTGTAGTACTCTGGTATTCGGGTTTGAAGCCACTGACCAACAATTTGTTGGTGCGCACAAACGGACGGAAGCAGATGACAGAATAAGCCGCTCCCGTATCGAAGACAAATTGGCCATCATACGCCTTACCTTCAATAATGGATAGATTCCCAGGAGTGATGAGTAGCCCCGCAGGCATCTTTATGGGTACAGAGAATCCCTTATTCTCATATTGGTAGTCTCCGAAGTCATAGAGGGACAACATCTGAGTATCGTAATCTACTTGGGTAATAAAGCGCTTTAATAAGCTGTTGCCGATGATACCGTCTGTCCCTTGGTTCTCCGGAAAAATAGCAATGCCCTGTCCTTGGAGCACTAATGTATCCAGCATGATAGTGTTGTGATCGGATACCTTTATGGTCATATTGCCACCTACGACAGAAGCATTGTTTTCACGGGTGACTTTAAGCCCCATCTCTCCGGCCAGTACCTGACTCACGGCCATACCATCTGCACCTGTATCGAAGAGTAAACGAAGTGGGCGAGCAAAGGAATTGATCTTGACGGAGAGTATGATGCTGCCATTGTGATTTTCGAACGGAATCTTGGCTCGCAATCTTGACTTTTGGTAACGATCCATCCCATACAGCTGGTCAAACAGGTCAACATATAGAATCTTTCCACTTGAATCGGTGTAGATAGCTGTTTGGACTAAAGTATGGTCGGTCTTGGTCATCTGTACGCTGATTTTCTGCTGATTCTCTATTTCTACAGTAGAGAGATAGGCAATCTTCACTACAGGATAACTGTGCAGAATATAATCCAGGTGTTTTATGGCTCCCGCCTGTGTATTTCCAGCAATAGAAAAACCATCGGATAGCTGATTGCGTATAGGTGCATGTGTCTTTTGTAGAAAAGACTGCTCCAATTGCTTCACAATATCCGGAGACGACTGGGCACCTAGCGATGTGAGACAAAAAAAGGTAAAAAGTATAAAGATGGATTTAATGTGCATATCATTCATGTCGGCTGTAGGCTAGAAAAAATAGTGTATATACCATAGTGGACCTCTTAAAATGGATGAAGGTATTACCAACCAAACGGGACCTCCGCCTCAGTCGCATCTGCTACTTTTCCAAATCCGTCAAAGGAATAAAATGTACTGAATGGGGCATTGAACTGCGGCACATTCAAGACATCTACTTTACCTGATGTAGCTGGAGAATTGGGATCAAAAGTCGCGACAATCAACCCTGTAGCTAAAGGCAAAAAGCGTTTACCATACGTCTCGGTATTCTTAGGGTTGGTAACTGTGCCCAAGGAGACGTAAGTACTTCTAAGGTATTTAAAAACAGATATCTGTCGGTTGCCATAGTCTTTCATCAGCTTAGTGGTTTTATCATTGGGATCATACTGATATATCTTGCCGCCGACGACATACTGTAAATAACCGTAACGGTTATCTACTTCAAAGCGGGAAGCATTTGAAATCTCAGGTGCAGACGTAATATCATCTAAGTAACGAGCTGAGAAATTTGAATTGTTGTCCATGCGCGCCAAAAAGTATTTAGTACCTTTTTTTAACACGGCATAGGCTTGCCCACCTAAAGCCAAAGTCTGATTCATCCAGACGAGATCCATCCCCACATCATTGGGGTTGAATGCCGAATTGTCGGAATTGTAGGGGAGCGGACTGGAGGAGACAGCAGCGTAATTCCCATTTCTGACAAAACGCTTATTGGTCTCATCGTACATCAAACATGCAGGGGAATAGCTACTATAGGTGGCAACATAAGGCGACACTTTGAAGTAGTAACCATCTTCAAGTCTATTGATAGGGGTGCCAACAGCCAACTGATAAATGGCTAGCTTGAAATAAACGTCATTTCCTTTGACAACATAACCATCTCTACTATCTGTCGGACGAATCGCATCAACTGTCTGAAATAGGGAAGGGTTGGCAGTTTCGAACTTAAAGGAATACTGATCATTCCATATAAACCCATCTGTCAGGTTAATTTTCTCAGTACTATTTTCTGTGCCGATATACACAAAGTATTTCATAGCAGGACCAGTAGCATCTACGGCATTATTCCAGGTCTCGATAAATTTCGGCTTTCCGGTAAACGGGATCAGATTGCCCTTGGAATCTTTGATCTCCTTCTGAAAGTTGCGATGTACCAGTGGATAGCTGGCAGTACTGTGATCGTATTCGAAAAAATCCAAACGGGAATTTCCCCCATCCTCACTTAAAATCATCCAACCGCCGTTATACCCGGGGGTAATTTTTAGCGTAAAGCCTTTTGACCAGGAGATATTCGTACTTTTCTCCATAACAGTATAGTAAACGTGGTATTCACCTAAAGGTATTGGTGGCATCTTATCTAAATTCTGCTCCTCGCCTAGAATATACGGAGTCTGATTGGCTCCTTGCTTAAAGGCTGACCATTTAAATGTATAGTCATCAGGATGGAAAGCTTTACCCGAAAAGTGGATGATCTCCGGTTGTATGGATGGAGATATACCTGCTTTCAGGGTATAGGTCTCCTCCATGTTTTTGATGAATACACTGTCAACCATAGAATAGTTGTAGTTCCCTAAATCTTTTTTACACCCGCTGAGAAATATGGCGAGAAGAACGAAAAATGATGTATATCTTATTAATGTTTTCATGATGTATTGTTTCTTTAATTGGCATATGGCCCCATAGTAATGACCTTGCCGTTTTCATCTTTATGAATACGACCCTCCGTAGCTTCTCTACCCAACCAATACTTCATATAGGAAGCCCAAAAAGTCATTTTGGAGATTGTGAAATAGCTTTCTTTTGCATATTGAGGATTCGTGAAGTGCTCCATGTCTTCATCGAAAAGTTCGATGAGCAGATTCAGTTTAGCCAATGAATATTCACCAAGAGTACGCTCAAATGACGCTTTATAGGGAGCTACCGACCAGCAATACGGCTTGTCGAAAATATTATCGACCATGATACGGATCTTGAGAATGGGGATATCCTTTTGTAGATTAGGAGTCTTACGGAACTTGATGTCAGTATTGAAATTATTATTTGGAACCAATTGAAAACTGGTGGTAAATGTATGGGTATTCATGTCCACCGTTTTTTGAATCGCCAATTTGATGGTACCTGTTCGCTGGCCTGCTGGGATCACTAATTTGTCTTCAAGGAATTTGTAATGCTCGCCAATAGTCAACGTAGCATTCGGGTCTATCAAAATTTTGAATTCTCGATCCTGATCGTGCAATGGACCGGTAGCAGCTACCACGATCTGTTCTATTGTCGAGGAAGTATTGGCGGGTAAAAAACCAAATCTAATATGTAGACTATCTGTCGGTACTGCTTGCAGGGCTGTATTATAGGGTAATGTAAAGTAAACGGAATTACCACTTTCAGTCTCGTTGTATAAGGCTAAATCTTGCTCTTTGCAGCCACTCAATAACAGAAGTGCGAAAGATAATATGATATAAAATATTTTCATGATTTCTAATTATCGGTTTGCTAATTCTTCATCTGGAATTGGGATCACCCAAGCTGTATTAGGAATGGTACCATTATTACTTGATGGCAATGCGGACAAAATACTGGTTATCTTTCGACGTTTGTAATAATACCACAGCTGACCTTCACTGTAGAATTCTTTACGGTATTCTTTCAATACCTCATTTTGAATGTCCACATTCCCGGCGAGACTGGTGAGGCCTCGATTATTGAGGACACTGTTTAGATATTCTAAAGCTAAAGTAGGGTCAGCTTCGGTTTCGGCTAAGATATAGTACATCTCGCTGAGACGGATGATCGGGATCAGATTGCGTTGTTGCTGTACTCCTGCCCGTTTGTCTGCGATGTCAGCATATTTTTGAGAGACCACGAAATTGACGCCTTGAGGAGGAACTTTCCAGATAGGAGTATTGCGATAATCACCGGCTTTTGATTCAAAGACTTTATTGATGTACTGGTTTGATCCGCCAGCAAGGATATTGTTGGCAAGTTCGTAATAAAAATACTTGTTGTAGTTGTCATAAAGACTGTTAGCGTAGACCGCAAAAAGTAACTCGGTATGAAAGATACGGTCGGGGTTCTGTAGGTCGGCCGTAATTTTACTTCCGACAATCCATGGAAAAAGAGACGAAACAGCAATTACTTTCTTAGCGGCTTGATGTGCACCAATATAATCCTTGCGCCACAGGAGCGCCCGGGCCTTCGTGCCCAATACAGCATAGTAGTTGAAGCGATGATTGTTTTGCTCTTTATAGCCTAATGCCTTTACGACATCATTTTCTAGTAAAGGTAGCGCATTGTTCAGATCAGTCAGCGCGGATTCCAATACCTTATTAGCAGGAAGGAACGGCTCAATATTGGACGTGACCTGATGATAATAGGGGATGGCTAGTGCCGTAGAATCTGCACTGTCGTACACGGGGCCATAGAGACGTAAAAGGTCGAAATGTATAAAAGCTCTTAACCCCAATAGCTCCCCTTTCATTGTCTTGTACCTGGCAGGTTTTAAAATGCTTTCACCTTTAGTATCGAGGTTTTCGAGAAGCTTGTTGATGTTGGCAATGCTGACGTAGGCCTGCGTCCAAATAGCTGAGAATTGTGATTTTACATTTTTCTCGGTGTATGTGTAGGCCCCCATGCTATAAAACGGGTGAGTGGAATAAGTATTAGTTTTGTAATACTGTGCTAATACATCTGGTATGGTGAGTGTAAGATTAGCACCGTACAAGTCATTGGACGATAGGGAAAGATATACCCCGTTCAAGGCTTCTTCGAAGCCATTGGCCGTAGTATACACCTGCTCCTCTGTATAGCGATCTTCTGGTTGAACACTCAGCCATTTTTCACAAGATGCGAAGAGAATGGCAGTAACACCTAAAAAGATCAATAGTATGTGGTTATTTTTCATGGTTGTCTTTTATTGAAAGTTTGCGGATAAACTAAAGGATATGGACTTGGCGTAAGGATAGTCTATACCCCTCTCTCTTCTAACTGTCGATATCCTAAAAATATCATTCATATATCCGGTAATTCGGAGATTACTCAGCCGCGCGCGCTGCATCCATAGTTTCGAACGAAATTCATATCCTATACTCGCGGATTCCAGGTTTAAGCTGTTTTCTTTCTGCACGAAACGAGAAGAAGGTAGAGTCTCTTCTGTGATCCCTAAAGCATTGTTGCCGGCTAGATTCCAGTCGTTTAGCTGAATTTTTCGGAACTGTGCAATATCTCCGATTTCTTTCCAGCGGGAGTACAGGGCACGTTTATCCTGATTATTATTGACCATGGTATTCCATTCGATATTTTCAACTTTATTGAACAATGCTTCATTAAAGATTCCCTGATTAAGGATATATCTGAAGTTTAACCCCAGCGTGAATCCTCTGTAACTCAAATTGCTACTGATGATCCCTTGAAATTTAGGAGCACTGTTGGCAATGACCACCTCATCTGCCCAATCGTATTGATACGTATAAGTGCCATCTTTTTTCCTGAAAATCTCATTTCCAGTACCGGGATCAATGCCCATGGACGGTACAGTCCAAATGTCATTGGGTGATCCTCCGTCCCTATATTTCATCAAAGTACGGCTGCCTCGAAGGCCTTTATTCAGGGACTCCATGACATTGCCGAATCCTGAATACGTCTGCTTTACTGTAGAAGATGTAAGTCCAAGGGTCCATACCGTCCGCTCTGAAGGTCTGTAAATGGGTGAGTAACGAGCGATCAGCTCCAGTCCATCTACAGTGAGCTCTCCTGCATTGATCGGATAGTTCTTCAATGCTGTAGAAGGAGGCAACGTGATACCTACGACTAGTGGATCCGTATATTTTCGATACGCGTTTACCTGTATGGACATCCGATTTTGGAACAAATTGGCATCTAATCCCAAACTTGTCTGCGTGGTATTCTGCCATTGTAGATTCGGATTACCTAATGATGATAAGTATATTCCCTGTCCAAAATTGTTGTAATCGTTAAAGTAATTATAGGTACTTATAGAGGTGAAGCTGGAGAAATTCTGGTTGCCAGTAACACCGATATTAGCCCTTAAACGAAGTAAATCTACCCACGTGACTCCTTTTAGGAACTGTTCGTTGTTTAAATTCCAGCTTAATCCAGCAGAGAAGAAGGGAGAATAGACATTGTTCGTGCCGAATGAAGTCGATCCATCATAGGTAAAAGAAATGTCAGCATTATAGCGCCTGTCATATGAGTAGTTGAAAGAACTGACGAGTGAATTGCGCCGACTGATACTCTGCGAGGCCTCCGGTTTTCCATTAGCTTCGTAACCATAGGCAAATCGTGGATTACCATTGCTGTTTTCAGGGAAACCAATAGCATAAAAACCAGCACTTTTGTTATCCCGATCACTTATTTCTAAACGTAATAATCCATTGATTAAGTGTTTGTTGAATGTTTTTCCGTATTGCGCACCGATATTAGCTGTATACGAAAATACATCTAATGTCTTAGCACGTAAACTGCCTCTCTGAAGTATGGGTTTCTGTTCAAAGCTGAGGTCTCTTGGTGAGACGAACACATTGGATTGCGTATTGAACTTGTTTATTTGCAAAGAAGACTCAATTTTTAGCGCATTGTTGACTTGAAAAATAGCTCTTAAATTGTTGGTCAATGTGTAATTTTGGGATTTATCAAAATTGGGTAAAGTCGTTGCATAAAGTGGGTTGAAAATGTTGGTAGGCACAGACTCAAAGCCTTGACTTTTATATTGAACTATCTGCGCCAGGTATCTTTCAGAAGCATCCATTTTCTCATAGTAGGGATTGGTATTGACCCAAGTCGAAAATCGACCATAAGGAGACTCCTGACTGCTGTAACCATTGACATAGAGTTGGTTGGTTACGTTTAATTTTCCAGTTCTATACCCGAGATTAAGTCGAGTTCCCCAATTTTTTCCGCCGGAACCTTTCATCGTTCCGTTGTAATATTTGTAGTCGCCACCGATAGAATAGGTGATGGCATTCTCCCCTCCGCTGATCAACAAGGAATGTCGTTGGGAAAAACTATTCTGTAATGGATCATTTAGCCAATACGAATCGACCCCTCTTGCTATCTCTTTTAAATAGTAAGAATAGAGATCATCTAATTCGGCCTGGCGCTCATAATCATCTAGACGGAAGTGTCTGGTAAACCGACCAGATAACCGCTCAAATTCAATCTTCTCAGCAGAATTCATCATATTATATCCAGATAAATCCGGAAATTCAACGTTGCCATCTGTGGTATAGTTAATGAGCAGTTCTCCTGGTTTAGGTCTAATAGTCTCCACTACCACGACACCATTGGATGCACGAGATCCATACGCAGCAGTTGAAGCAGCATCTTTTAGTAACGTGACCGACGCAATACGATTGATGTCCAGATCAACAATCGTCTTTAACGAAGTTTCGAAACCATCCAGTATAAATAGAGGTTGATTTGGATCAGCAGAAAATTCGTCACGCAATCCCTCTGTAGAAATGCTCGTCTGTCCCCGGAGCTCAATTGTTGGTAAGACATTGGGATTACCGCCAGCAATATTATTTTCCATCAAAAGAAAAGAAGGATCTAATGTTTTTAGCGATTGAATGATATTGGTATTACCTACCGCCTTTAGCTGGTTGTTGTCGAAGGAAGCTGTAGCGCCCGTGAAAGTTTCTTTACGTCGTTCCATCATACCAGTAACAATTACTTCGTCCACCATTCGGTCTTCCTTAATCATTTTAATAAGGAGTGGCTGTCTCTGTAGATCAATTGCTAGTTCGCGGGTACGATAGCCTACATAGGTCACGATCACAGTCTCATTATTGGCTGATATCGGTAGGTTGAATACTCCATCCGTACCAGAAGCAACAGCTTTTCTAGGATCGGCTTTTAACCGAATGGACGCACCGGCGATGGGATTGCCATTCTCGTCGACTATCTTTCCCTTGATGTATTGCTGTATTCGCACCAAAATTGGAGAGTTGTCCCGGTTTACTTTTGACATTACCGGACTCGTCTTCTTTTTAAGAACGATCGTTTTATCGAAGAATTCGTAGCTGAATCCAGCTTCTTCAACAATGCTACTTAAGGCATGCCGTAAAGGGGCTCTGTCCACCTCAATAGATAGATTTTTAACAGGGCTGACTTCAGCCTTCTTATAGAAAAAAACATATCCGCTTTGTTTTTCCAGCTCTTTGAGGATGCTCTCCAGAGTGCTATTGCTGCGGTGTAATGTGATATTCTGCCCATACGTGTTGGCGTGTACCTGTAATAGCCCGATTCCCATCAATACGGCTATAATGTGTACTTTCATTAGTGTGTGTGTTAGTGTCTTTTTCAAAACGGATCTACGCTGAGTGTCCTGGGAGGGAGATATTCCGGTATCTTTACTTTTTGGGACAGCACAATGTATTTCGTCTTTTCGGATAAGACGGTTTAGATTAATTTTCATTAACTTTGATAGGTTTGGATGTAAAAATTTAATTAGTTAATAACTAAGTGAAACATGGCTAGTGTTTTCTTACAGCTAAACAACGTTTGTCCGGATGGTGCGCCAACACTTTCCGGATTTTTTTTATTTAGCAACCGATCATTTGTCAAATCCGAGGATAGAATCTTTTCATACTTTTCATGTTGTTAAGGTTAGTTGATGATTAATTTTCGTTCGTTTTTTTTGTTGCTTACAGCGTAAGCCTTGATGTCAGCGTAGTTGAGTAATTGTATTAATTTGTCTAGGCTGATATTTTTAGGAATCTTACCACTATAGGTAATTGGATTTTTGCCCTTATTGTATTCTACATCAATGTCATACCATCTGGATATTTGTCGGATGATATCTTCTGAATTAGTCCCATCAAAACAGAATAATCCTTTAGTCCAACCGATAGCATTGTCCGCATCCACAGCCTGTCTGGAGAATGCGTGATCACTTAAGACGGTCTGCTGGTCGGGATGTAAGGTGATACTCTGCTCTTCGCGTTGCTCAGGGAAAACCCGGATAGATCCTTCAGCCAACGTAGTCTTGACAGCAGCCTCATCCTTATAGGCATTGATGTTGAATTTCGTGCCCAGGACCTCTGTAGACTGCTGCTCGGTCCTGACGATAAAGCGGCTTTGCGCTGTGGTCTTGCTCACCTCAAAGTATGCTTCACCGTCTAATGTGACGATACGGTCACCCTTGCCGAAACTTTCAGGATAAGTGAGCTTGGACTCTGCATTCAAAAATACCTTAGTTCCGTCACTAAGTACAATGTTGTACTGACCGGCCCGTGGCGTCTGCATCGTATTGATACGATTACTTTTGCTATCCAATGGAGTGGAAAGATAGGTAATTCGTCCGGCACTATCTTTTTGGATGATGGTATTTCCAGCGGTGATGGATTCGTTTCTATCCAGGTCATCGAGATTAATGACTTCACCGGTAGATAAAGTGATGGTCGCGGTATGGGTACCTGGACTGATCGAAGCCAACTGGCTCGTAGGGAGGGATTCATATCGTTCTTGTATGACAAAATAATCATACGAAAAATACCCTACGACAAGTAAGGCTGCCGCTGCAGTGATCTTTGACCAAAATGGGAATACCCTCCTATTTATCGGAGTCTGTTCTCGAATAGACGTAAATACTCTCGCCTTGCTTCGCTGGTGTAAATCTTCGATATCGGCTTTGCTGGAAAGTGCAGTCTGGTCAATCTGATCATACCACTGGTATAGTTCCTTCCTTTCACTATCGGTCTCTTCGCGGCGAAAGTATTTGGTTAATATCTTTAGAATCTTTTTTTCTACGTTCATAATATATCGGTCCGTATGAAACAGATCAGTCGTACATATATAGTGAGACAATTGCTATGCAGCACCTACTCCTTTTCTAAAGAAAAATAAAAAAATGTAGAAAATGACGGGTGACTGATCTTAACTTCTTGATAGCCTTGTTGATGTGGTTTTCGACAGTGGACTCCGAAATACCGAATTTCTCTCCGATCTCCTTATTGCTGAGGTGCTGTTCACGACTGAGTTTAAAAATTTGTCTGCATTTGTCGGGAAGATTCTCGACTTCTTGGTGAACAATGTCCAATAGGTAACGAAAATAAAGACGCTCTTCCAATGGCCGCTCCTCAGATGGGAAATCTAAATCTGATATATCTGATGCATATTCAATAAGAACCGATTTACGAAAGTGGGCCATTATTAAATAACGACAAGAAGAATACAGGTAGGCAGGGAGAGATTCAATCTCAAATATCTTATCCCGATTTTTCCAAAGACTTAAAAAGAGATCATGTAATAAATCCTCAGCAACAGCCTCATCTGGTATTTTTTTGAAAATAAAACCGATAAGTGAGGGATAGAACAAATCATAGAGTTCTGAAAAAGCCTTTTGGTCACCGATAGAAATAGGTTTTATTAAATGGTGATAAAGGTCTTCCCTCGTACTTTTCATGAGCTCTTGTATAGTCTACTTGTTTGATAGACAAATGTATTTCTTTAGCGGTTAATAAGCAAACCTAACTTTCCGGCAAAAACAGCTTAATGAGAGCCGAATAGCCTCTTTAAGCGTCAATTTTTAAAAATGGAGGACAATATGTCTTCCATTTTTAAAAGACTGCAGTCGTCACAAATGTAGTAAATAAGTGGGATTAAGTGGAATAGACTTCGTTTATACGAAAAAAATGGAGCTGAGGTGATCTACAAAAAAATATCCCAGTGCACGCATAGTGAAGAAAGGCAGCATGATCAAACCGAGTGATCGAAAATCTTTGTAACAGCCGCATATTAGCGGACAAGATAGCTGGTTAATGTTTTAACCAGCTATTTTTACTACTTACCACTCGTCTTCACCATGCGGACAATCTTTAACTCCGTCACGTAATTGGAAGAGGAATATACAGGAGCCATCTGAGCATTCGAACATGTTGGGGGGACATCCTTGTGACTGTCCTCCAAATACATTCTTTAGATTTTCTCTGGACATTTTCTCCATGCCTAGCATGTCTAGATCTTTGACTGAAATCTTTTTCATAACGTTTATTTTAAGTTTACGACCCCCATATACTCCTGGGTGTCAATTGGAGAGCATTTTTACAGTGAGCCGTCTGCTTGCCCGGATCCGCTTGCAATCTGCCCGGGATATTTCTACGTAGTAATGTTGTTGAAATCTCTATAATTTCTTTTCAAGAATAGACCTCAGCAAAGCTAGTCCACTTTTTAGACATAGGCTTAGTTTCAGTTTGGACGCTCTTCCCAGTGTCAATCACTTTTTGTACTATATCATTAATTTAAGTGTAAAAAATAAATTTAGAGATAAATAGTATAGACGCTGGTGACTTATTCTACTTTGATAATAAATGACCATTAAATGACAGTGTGGGTGAAGTGGACTTTAATGTATTTATATATAGTTGTTTATGCCAATGTGTCCATGATGAGTTAGGAAGAGATAGTAAAAAATAGAGGCTGGAGAACCGCAAGATAAACTGCTATACAAGTGCCCTTGCAAATGTGTAGCTTCTTCAAGATAGAAGTGTCCTTAGAGCGCTTTTAAAGAAACTAGTCACTAAAATAATGGCCTATAAGAGTGACTAGTCTGGTGAATCAAATGCATATAATCTAAATCTGCTTTTTCTTGTTTCGTTTTACAAGAAGGTAGCCGACATAGAGCAATAGCAACCAAATGGGGATGAGTTCCACAGATATCTTAAGACCGGTCAGCCACATCATCACCAGAATGCCTAACAAAAAGACAAGACAGATGTAGTTACTGATAGGGTATAGGAAGGATGGAAACAGTGTTTGATGGCCATCCGCTATTTTCTTCTTTTTAAAGAATAAGTGCGTGATGGAAATCATCAACCAATTAATAATCAATGCCGAAACGACCAGTGACATGAGGATACCCAATGCTTTTTCGGGAATCATTTTATTGATCACAATACAAATGGCTGCAAAAGCTGCAGATACCAAAATCGCCATAATGGGCACATGGTTCTTGTTGAGTTTTAATAAAAATCTGGGTGCATTCCCCTGCTTGGAGAGACCATAAAGCATTCGGCTATTACTATATACACTGCTGTTGTAGACAGATAAAGCTGCAGTCAAGACAATCACGTTGAGCGCATTAGCAATGATAGAAGTAAAGAAAAAAGTCTTGCCAAATAAAGAAAACTGAAAACCTTTAAGATTCTCAAAAATCATGACAAATGGACTACTTCCTGCTGTAATATTGCGCCAAGGTGATAGCGAAAATAAGATAATCAAGGCGCCTACATAGAAAATAAGAATACGGTAGATAACCTGGTTGGTCGCTCTCGGAATATTTTTTTCCGGATTTTCGGCTTCTGCGGCGGTGATCCCGATAAGCTCTAGTCCGCCGAATGAGAACATGATAAGTGCCATAGCTGCAAGAAGTCCCTGAAAATTACCGTCAGTGCCTTCAGAAAGCCAGCCCTTAGGAAAGAAGCCACCGTCATTCCAGAGATTGGCAACTTTGGCCTGCTCGCCACCATCACCGCTCAACAATAGATAAGAACCAAATATGATCATCGCGATAATGGCCAATACTTTGACAATGGAAAACCAAAATTCGGCCTCACCATATACTTTTACGGATGCCAGATTCAAGGCATTGACGACAATAAAAAAGAATAAGCTGGACTGCCATAATGGGATTTCGGGCCACCAGAACTGTACGTAGACACCAATGGCCGTCAATTCGGACATGCTGACCAAAATGTATAGAAACCAATAATTCCAACCCGACGAAAACCCCGCGAAAGGACCCCAGTATTTGTTTGCAAAATGGCTGAAACTACCCGATACAGGCTCATCGACAACCATTTCACCTAATTGTCGCATGATGAAAAAAGCAATAATACCAGCTACTGCATATCCTAAGATAACAGCAGGGCCAGCCAATACGGCTGCAGGACCTATTCCCAAAAACAGACCGGTACCAATAGCTCCCCCTAAGGCGATTAGCTGGATATGACGGTTTTTTAATCCTCTGTTTAATTCTTTTTTTTCTGAAGTTTGCTCTCCCACGCTGTTTGAATTTATTTACAGTTGTTCATTATTGGTTATCTCATGAACTAGGAATTTGCCCTAGCGTATCTCCATCTTGCATTTCTGAAACAGAATGGATAATTGTTGTCTTTCTCATCTTCTTCTTTTGAACAATTTGATCGTTTGTGTCAAAGAAAAAATGCATTGACGACTCGATATTAATTTACAGCGCCAAACTTAGCTAACTTGTTCTTTTTACACAAGAATTAGTTCGTATTAAGTTTCTTAAATCATCATTTACAGATCATGTGCCATTGAAAAATAGAAACAAGACTTGCAAACCTATACTGCAAAGTGTACATCGATGATTCGGGTCTCATTGAAAATAATCGATATCGAACCTATCTAAATGGACGAGAACATAACCTTATCAATAATTCCCTATCCTCATAAAAATGAAAAAACCGCTGTAGCTTTACAACGGTTTTCTAAGATAGCTATTTTTAGTAAATATTTACTTGCTTGTCTTTTGGATATTTTACCGTATATCCAAATCGTATTTTTTTGGTTGCCCCAGCAGGAATGTCCACGTTCCATTTAAGAAGGCCACTTTCTTTGTCAAAATTGGCACCCCCATTATCATCTAAGGTAATTTCCATTGATTTGTCAGTGGAGACTGGTATTTGATCCTGCAAAGAAATGCTTACGTTACTCTTCTTATTGTTCTTGATCGTGATTTCATACACCAGACTCTGCTTTTTGCTTCCCCCTAATACTTTGGTCTGTGAAAGGTCGTTAACTTTATCTCGTTTGATGCTGATCATCTTGTCTCTTCCCATACTCAATTTCAGCGTGTCCGTAGTGTTATTGGGATTAATGGCTGTTTTACCCACCAACATATTCTCAAACATAACATTTGCAGTACCTGGCATTAAGTTGAGCTTTTCATAATCCGTTAACTCAGCTAGTAGATAGATGTTCGGATCTACTCGCGGTACCGCCAGATATGTATAGCTAGCAGGATGCTTGTATTCCTTCAAGGATACACTGTGAGGCTTCCCATTGGATGCAACATCGTATGGAATAGAAATGTCAAATGTAGTGTTTAGTTGATTTTCGCTCTGTTGTGTGTATGCGTCAATACTTGATGTACCCCGGATGCGGATGTTTTTCTGCTTAACTACAGAGAGTTCTGCCCGTGGAGCAGCGGCAACTTTATCCATTACCATACTGTTGCCATAGGCCATCATTTGATCCTCTTGATAGTAGAGCTGCCAAGGTTGCAACACCGGAGCTATTCCATATTGAGAAGGATTGCCCGTTGCCAAAGTAAGATGTACCTGCTTCCAATCAACCCCTGTCGCCTGAGATACATTTGCCTTGTAGAGAATCTCAAGAGGGGAGTTCGTATTCGTTGCACGCAGGTCATATGATGCATACCATGAAGCCTGTGGAGAGGTATAGGCAATATCAAAGGGTTGGTTTCCCGCTTGATTATTGATGACTTGTACCACTAGCTGGCCGCCCGATCCGGTAGTCTGTCCGCGGACTTCATCCAATTGAACTTTAGCCTTATTAACCACATCCTCTTGAGCAGAGATCTTGTCCTCTAATATGGAAATGTTATTTTTTACTTCTAGGTATTTCGTTTTGTAATAGTCCGCCATTTTAGAGAGCTCCATAACAGTGGTTGTCCCGTTTGCTCCTGCGATTTTTTGATTGCTTTCCAGAAGTTTGAGTACACTTTCTTCGGTTGACTTTTGATTCTGTAAGGATTTCAAAAGGTAGGATTCCTTATTAAAAAGATTCTCTACTTTGACAAATGCTTCGCTCTTTACATCCGTATCAATATAGTTGAGCATGGATCTTACCGACATCACGGTGACGTTGGGTGAACTGCCGATCTGTATACTGTTCTCATCAATCCCATTTGCCACATGTGTAAATACAATTTCACTTGTGCCCAGAGGGAGATTGACACTGGCGTGATGGTTAAGTTCGGCAGCATTCGTATATAAGGTGACATCTCTTAAATCTGCCTTTATTACTTTAGGGCTCTGAGCGAATAAGCTGGTGGCGATCATCGCACCACCGATAGCTAGTGAAATCTTAGTTATGTTCATCGTTTTCTATGATAATTTGGCTAAGGATGCGGGAAAAGGTTAGATTCCACAAAAATATTTTTATTTAATTGCATCTCCATAATATTTTCTGAAAGGCAAGTTACAGCCAAACAAAAAGGGAGCCGTTAAACGACTCCCTTTTTTTGTTTATCAGTTATTGTGCAACAACCACCTTTGGCACATCCACAGCTACCAGTAGATGACCCCTTCATTTTACGGTAGATAAAAATAACAGCTCCAATAAAAACTATTCCGATAATGATGTATTGTATAGCTTCATTTGTCATGACGGTATTATTTTAAAAGTTGATAAGCGATAAAAGCAGCAAGATAGGCCAAACCAGTCATCATGCCAGTTTGTATAAGTGTCCACTTCCAGGAGTTAGTCTCCTTTCTCACAATGGCAATAGTACTCATACATTGCATTGCAAATGCGTAAAATAAAAGCAACGATATACCGGATGCAAAATTGTATGCGGGTTTACCGGTGTTTTTGTTTATCTCTTTTCGCATCTGACCCTGAATGGTCGTTTCATCCTCTGTATCCCCTAATGCATAGACTGTTGCCATTGTACTGACAAATACTTCTCTGGCTGCAAATGAGGAAATAAGTCCAATACCAATTTTCCAGTCATAACCTAAAGGTTCTATAGCAGGCTCAATAGTCGTGCCTAAGATGCCAAGATAAGAGTTCTCGAGTTGGTAAGATTTAACATGATTTTCCAATTCTTCCGCAGACGCATTCGGATATTCCTGTTGTACGATCTCTTCTGCACGGTTGAATTTTCCAGGACCAAAACTGCCCAATACCCATAGGATGATAGACATAGCTAGAATAATTTTACCAGCGTCAATGATAAATCCCGATGATTTCTCCCATACATTTACGGCAACGTTTTTCCAGTCAGGAAGCTTATAGGTCGGTAATTCAAAAATCAAAAACGTCTTGTGCTTGCTCTTAATGACCTTTCCTAATAACCAAGCCGCACCAAGTGCACTCAGCAATCCTAAGATGTACATGCCAAAAAGTGTCATCCCCTGCATGTTAAAGCCCATTAACTTTTGATCCGGGATAACTAAGCCAATGATGACAATATAAATGGGTAATCTGGCTGAGCAGGTCATGAATGGTGTGACTAATATCGTGATAAGTCGCTCCTTTGCATTTTCGATGTTACGGGCAGACATGATAGCGGGAATCGAACAGGCCGCTCCAGACATTAGAGGAATCACAGACTTGCCATTTAGTCCAAAAGGACGAAGCCAACGGTCCATCAAAAAGACGACACGACTCATATAACCAGTCTCTTCCATTAGTGAGATGAATAGAAACAAGATAGCAATTTGAGGAATAAAAATCACAATCCCCCCGATACCAGCAATGATACCATCCGTTAATAGACCCGTCAGAGGTCCTTCTGGAAGCACCGTTTGAACGTAGGCACCCAGTGAACCAAATGTCTCATCAATGAAATCCATCAAGGGCTCCGCCCATGCAAAAATAGCCTGGAAGATTAAAAATAGAAGTCCAAAGAAAATGACATAACCCCAAATCGGATGTAGCAATATTTTGTCAATAGCAGATGTCTTGTTCTCTTGGGTTTGATGATTATAAGATATGATATCGATCAGATCCTTGTCAATTTGATGATGGCGGATGAGCGATTCACTCTTTTGGAGATGTGCTATCTCCAAGTTATGTTTTGCACGAATAGACTGTAGCTTTTGTTTTGTGTCCTCTGATAAAAAAGCGACATTAGCTTGAGCTAGAAATTGCCAAGTAGTATATTCGTTCTCTAGTGGGAATAGTTGCTTGGCCTCTGAAAGTGCCGGTTGAAATTGCTCGTCGATCTTTAAGCCACCAAAATAGCTACCTGTCGTTGTAGAAAAATGCTGAATCAGTTCGTTCACCCCCTGTCCCGATCGAGCATTCGTTTGGAATACGCGGGTTTGAAGATAGGACTCAAGTTTCGGAATATCAACCGATACCCCTTTCTCTTTGGCCTCATCGATCATATTCAATACGAAAATCGCTGGGAGACCTAGTTCTCTAGCTTGTTGATAAAGGACGATGGAGCGTTTTAGATGCATGGGTTCACTCACCACCACGACCAAGTCTGGATAATTAGCATCTTGCTTATTGCTCAATGCATTGAAGACGATCTCTTCATCCATTGAATTTGGAAATAGAGTATATGTCCCAGGAAGGTCGATGATACGATATGTCGTGTCCTTAAAATGAACAGTACCTTCACGTTTCTCAACCGTGATACCGGGATAGTTGCCTACCTTTTGATGTAATTTAGTAATCTTATTAAATAAGGAAGTTTTCCCAACGTTTGGATTCCCTAAAAGGGCGATAATAGGGGATTTCATACTATTTTTCAACGATTATGTATTTAGCTTCGGATTTGCGTAGAGCGATGAGTGAATTATTCTGGACGATATTGACACAGATTGGACCATTGAAAGGCGCGATATGTTTGATTTCGATATCAATTCCTGGCAGAAAACCAATCTCAAAAAATTTTGCAGGTATTTCCGAGGAAGAGTAGCTTATAATCTTTGCCCTTTCTCCTTTTTTTAATTTATCCAAGCTATTATTGTGATGCATTTCGTATATTTAAGATTATTTGAACAACTAAACCCCAAAGATATATAAATGTTTTGAGGAAATTGAATTAGGGAGTGTCATTTATGTGTATTAAATTTATTTAGACTAATTATGAAGATAGAGGAGGAGCTACAAGTAAGACAATTTAAAAGCGAGTGGCATAAGGCCACAGTAAATCTTGTGTTTACAGCAAATAAGCTGACCGAGATTCTGGAGAAAAGAGCTGAAAGGCAGCAGATTACCTTGCAGCAATTTAATGCGTTGCGCATATTGAGAGGACAGTATCCCCAGCCAGCAAATAATAATCTTTTAAAGAGTCGATTACTGACAAATACGCCTGATATTTCGAGGTTGATGGATCGTTTGGTGGCTAAGAATCTAGTATCAAGATGTAAGAGTGCAGAAGACAAGCGGTCGGTAGATCTATTGATTACTGACAAAGGGCTTATGGTACTTGAAGAGCTAGAAGAGACGATGTTATTAAATGATATTCTTCCTAAGAATTTCAAAGAAAAAGATTGTGAACGCTTAAGTGATTTATTGGACAAATTGAGAAAGTCACTTCGCTTGGAAGAGTAAAGGAACATTAGAGAGATAAAGATACTTAGGGGCCGCGACTGCAATGTCGTGGCCCTTTTTCATTTAATGTTGGTGATCGTGATGATCATGTTGTTCAGTGGGGTGATCATGGTGGTGATGACCATGGTCATGGCTTTCAAACAAAAAGTTTAGTAAAGAGACCGCCACTCCCAGTAGCACAGCTATCATTTTTTTCTTGTTGAATGTGTGATGGTCAGCAGACCCCGATTCAAAGAGTATAGTGGTGGAGATATGTAAGAATATACCAATGACCACAGCCATTATCTTGTCGAAATACTGGTGTATGTTCCCTACTTCACCAGCACTGATTCCTTTACTAAGCATAAAACCCAGTGGGGTCATTGCGGCGAAAATGACCAGATATATGGTAATCTTGTTTCTAGTCAGTTTGGTATGTAGCAACAGACTTCCCAACGCAAAGGCGGCTGGAATATGGTGTATGGCAATACCAAAGACCAACTGCGTCTGGTGACCGGAAGCCAATGGCATCCCTTCTAAAAAGGCATGTAGACATAAACTGGCCATGATTCCAAGCGGAAAAGCCTGATGCGAATGATGGTGGATATGCCCATGCTCGATCCCCTGCGAAAACTGCTCCAGTACCAGTTGAAACAGAAACCCGCCTAGAATATACAATCCGATTACTTCAGGATTGGTATTCGACCCTTGATATACATGCGGGATGAGATGCAAAACCGTAATGGCAAACAGATAGGCACCACTGAATGACAGAATTAATTTGAGACTATTAGTATTGTCCCGTTTGACAAAAAAGACAGCTACCCCGCTGACCAATGCAGAAATGAATAAAATGGCGACTATAAGAGTTGCACTCATGTAGATATAGGATTAAGTGTTGTTGTTGTAAAAAAATTAGGCATCACTTTTTTAAAGATATTGCCTGTCAGTAGGCCAATGCATATGCCCAGTATCGCCCCACACAAAATATCAAAAGGATAGTGAACACCCACGTATATTTGAGAGATGCTGATCAAGGCAGCCCAAGTAATCGCCAACCAGAGGGTATGCTTCCACTTGCGTCTAAATAGAACTACCCAGAAGAAAGCCATTGCAAAGTGATTGGTAGCGTGCGAAGAGGTAAAACTGAAACCTGATCCACAACGGACACGAATGTTGACTTCTTCCTTAAATTCAATATCATTACAAGGACGTACCCGCTTCACGGTTTTTTTGATTAAATGAGAAGACACTGCATCTGAAATTCCAAAATTCGCAAGGGTAAACAGGACGATGATAATCCCAGTCTTGCCATAAGTCTTAATGAAGAAAATTACGAGAAATAAATATAATGGCGCCCAAGTATATGGATTTCTTAATATCGGAAGTAGCCAATCAAAAAAAGGGTTACTTAAACCTTGATTGATAGCCAAAAAAATCGTTTGATCAATTTCAATAAGTTGTTGGATCATGTTTTCTAGTTTATGATGAACAAAATCTAATTAAATGGAATCAAACTTAGATAAAATGCCTTGCATTCACGAAACCCAAATAGAAAAAATATGCTGAATAATCTGTTTTTCTGTGTAATACATTTCAATGGTAAATATGTGCTATACATGCTATCGTCTCTATTTTCACTTTAAATTATCCATGCAATGCAATGTCGAATTTAATCTCGGTGCATTTAACATGGGCAACTTTCCGTTCTGTATAAGCATTATTTCAAAGCGGAACAGTGGAAATAATGGTTCTACAGAACTATATTCTCTTAAAAGTAACTTTGTTGCAACAAATATACGACATGTTAATTAAAAAAGAAACAGTTAATTATAAAATGTAGCACTATTCTCTTAAATTTACCCAGTAAACATTATTTGAAATGACATTAATTAAATCAATATCTGGTATTAGAGGTACTATAGGAGGGCGTTCCGGCGATGGCTTGACGCCGATTGACATCGTAAAATTTACTGCTGCATTTGGGAAGATAATAATCAAGCAGTCGGGTATTAACAAAATCGTGGTTGGCCGGGATGCTCGTATGTCTGGCCAGATGGTCAATAATCTTGTTGTTGGAACCTTACAAAGTATAGGTATTGACGTCATTGATCTAGGTCTATCGACAACTCCTACAGTAGAGATTGCCGTTCCTAAAGAAAATGCTGGCGGCGGAATTATCCTGACTGCTTCTCACAATCCGGGTCAATGGAATGCATTAAAATTGTTAAATGCTAAGGGCGAATTCATTAATGATGCAGAAGGTAAAGAAGTGTTGGCACTAGGCGAAAGCCTAGATTTCGATTTTGCAGAGGTTGAGCACCTAGGAAACGTGATCAGTGATGCATCCTATTTGCAAAAGCATATTGATGATGTCCTAGCTTTGGATTTGGTCGATGTTGACGCTATAAAAGCTGCTAACTTCAAGATCGCTGTAGATGCCGTGAACAGTACAGGCGGAGTATTTATTCCAGCGTTACTGAATGCATTGGGGGTAGATACCGTTTATAAGATCCATTGCGAACCTAACGGAGAGTTTCCGCACAATCCGGAACCTTTAAAGGAACACCTAACAGATCTAGCTATAGCCGTAGTCGATAATAAAGCGGACCTGGGTATTGCTGTAGATCCGGATGTCGACCGTCTAGTCTTTATGATGGAAGATGGCGAATTGTTTGGAGAAGAATATACTTTGGTGGCAGTTGCGGACTACATCTTACAACATACAAAAGGGAATACGGTATCGAATCTATCCTCGACGAGAGCATTGCGAGATGTTACTGTCAAGCATGGAGGAGAATATTTTGCTGCTGCAGTTGGTGAGGTGAACGTGGTGACCAAGATGAAGGAGGTACAGGCGGTTATAGGTGGAGAGGGAAATGGAGGGGTGATCTATCCAGCTTCCCACTACGGTAGAGATGCTCTGGTAGGTGTTGCGATATTTCTGACTCATCTAGCAAAATTGGGTAAAAAGGCTTCAGTATATCGTGCAGAATTGCCTCAGTACTTCATGTCAAAAAATAAAATCACATTGACACCAGAATTGGATATTGATAATCTGCTGGCAAAAATGGAGGAGAAATACAAACACGAGCAGCATTCAACTATCGATGGCTTGAAAATTGATTTTGAAAATGAGTGGGTACATCTTCGTAAATCCAATACTGAACCGATCATTCGTATTTATTCAGAAGGACCTACTGCAGCGGCAGCCGAAGCGATTGCACAAAAAATTATCAAAGAAATCGAAGAGATTATTAAATAACAAAAAGGCCGCTTTTAGCGGCCTTTTTGTTATTTATATTGTACTATGACCATCTCCAGGCCAGTATCCGACTAATCTTATTTCCTTGTTCCATCTTGATGATTTCGATATCTTTCGCTTTTTTAAACTCCAGTACGGCCACTAATGGCTTCAGGTTGTCTTTACTTGATACAAGCGTCGTACACCATCCCAATTGATCCTTAAAATCCAAACTCTCGTAGATCATGGAGCGGATAAAAGCTTTTTCACCACCTTCATACCAAAGCTCATTTGCATGACCTCCGAAATTTTGTACCGGTATTGCTTCCTTATTTTTCGTGACATTTTTGAATTTTTTGGTTGTACTCTTCCAATTTTCCTCACGGGAAGAATAAAATGGAGGATTACAAACAATTAGATCGTATTTTTCTTTAGGATGGACGATCCCTTTAAGGATATGCTCTTTATTCGGTTGAAGTCGGAGTTCAATTGATTTTTTTAACGATTCGTTTTTTGAAATATTAAGATGGGCATGATGCAAAGATTGCTGATCGATATCTGTCGCGACAAAGGACCACCTGTACTCTTGGTGACCAAGAATAGGGTATATTAAGCTACTACCGGTTCCAATATCCAAGACATTTACTTTAGAACCTTTTGGGATTTCACCCTTATTATCCTTAGCAAGTAAGTCTGCTACATAGTGTATATAATCTACTCGACCAGGGATAGGAGGACATAAGCTGTTTTTACCAATCTCCCAATGCTGTATATCGTAGTTCAACAATAACAAAGTCTTATTCAGCTCGAAGACTGCTTTAGGATCTGCAAAATCAATGCTCGGTTGACCATTTGGATTTTCTGTCAAAAAATCCTTTAAGGCTGCGTTTTTCTTGACCAATCGCTGAAAATCGTATCCGGAAATATGTTTATTGCGGGGATGGAGCGTTTTCTTTATTTCTTTTGAGGACATTTTCATACGATGACTGTTTTAAGAAGCAAAGGTAAGATTTAAATCGTGAAGTGATTGGAGAAAAAAATATTATTGCTTTACTCCTTTGATAGACTTTGCCGATACATGACAGCTATATATTGTCTAAGCCATTCTCATCATAAGTGCTAACTTCATGACAAGTTAGCACAGAAGTATAGATTTATTAACAAGGAATGCTTACTTTCACCAGTCTAAATTATATACATGAATATCCGGTCTATATCTATTCTCATCGCCTTCTCGACGGTGCTTGTATGTCAAGTTGTTGCACAGGGTTTTCATGTGCAAAGTTACCAATCCGTAACCCATATGCATCAGGCGTTTAAGTATGCGCCCGGGAAGAAGATAATAAGCGGCCATCGCGGTACGGTAGAAGAAGGGATGCCTGAAAATTCTATTCCCGCTTTTGAGGCTGTATTGCAACATACTTCCGCTATTTTCGAAATAGATCCCCGCCTTACCAAAGATAGTGTCCCCGTTATGATACATGATGCGAGCCTTGAACGGACGACTGACGGGCATGGTAAGGTATCTGATTATACTTGGAAAGAACTACAAAAGCTTCGATTGAAAGATCATCAGGGCAATGTGACCAACTACAGGATAAATAGCTTGGATGAAGTCATCCAATGGGCTAAGGGGAAGACCATTCTTAATCTAGATAAAAAGGACCTGCCATTGGAAATGACTGCAGCCATTATAAAGAAGCATAATGCGTATAGATGGGTGTGGGTGACGGTACACAGCGTGGAGCAAGCTAAATTTTACTTGGACCAACATAAAGACCAATACATGTCCGTGCATATCAAAGACCAAGAAGCCTTGAACAAATTTATAGCATCAGGACTGCCATACGATCGGATGATTGTCTATATTGGATCAGAGATAAAAGATGCAAATCAAAAGATGTACGATTTTTTCCATGCCAAGGGTGTGATGTGCATGATATCATCAGCACCTACTTATGACAAGTTAGAGGCGAAGTCTCTGCGTGCTGCCAAATATCGGGAAGTATTTGAAAGTGGAGCCTCTATCTTGGAATCTGACCTACCAATAGAAGTATCACAGGCCATCCCATAAATTTCTGTGCTTGCATTATAACTTAAAAATATGACTTGCTATGTTTACCCTGCAGACTAGGGTGATATTCTGTTAAGCATAATTGTCTTTTTTGTCTCGCCCCATTTTGTGCTTTGGCCAATTCTTTATAAATTCATTTATATTTGAACCATGACCTATAAGCCGATATTATTCCTTCTCTTGCTACTGCAACTATTACGTCCAGTGTGGTCTTTTGGCCAATATCGCTTCGACCCTTTATCTGTAGCTGATGGATTGTCCAATAGTACGGTCCTCTCTATTGGACAGGATAAGCGCGGATTTATGTGGTTTGGAACACGTGACGGACTCAATCGGTATGACGGGAGGACAGTGAACGTCTATGGCCATATTTCTGGCGACAAGACTTCCATTATTGACAATGACTACATCTATAGCATTAAAGAAGATAACAGCGGGAATATCTGGTTTGGCTCACAAAAAGGATTGAGTTACTACTCCTTAGCAACAGATCGGTTTGAGCAGATCAACTATCAGGCTGCAGGAAAGACTAAGCCAAATTCATTTGCCATTCTCTGTATTTATATAACCCGAGATGGGAAAGTAATCTTTGGTACAAATGAAGGATTTAGTTATTTAATAGACCGAACGTCCCGAAATTTTATTCATGTATCCAGCAAAGATGGATTGCAGGGGACACAGGTCAATGCAATAAGTGAAGACGGTGCGGGTAATCTATGGGTAGGGACGGAAAAGGGATTGAACAAGATTCGATTGGATAAAAACAAAAAAGTCACGGTAGAGGCACACCAACTGCCTTTTGAAGCTCCCTGTTTTGTACGTGCCCTTCAGTTGGTGATGGATAACATGTATATAGGTATTGACAATAAGGGGCTTGTAAAGTACAGTCTTCGTGATGGCACCATGGATACCTATACCAAAGAGAATGGAAAACTGAGTAACAACTTGGTGAGAAAGATCCTGTATTCCCCAAGGTCGAAGAAACTATATATCGGAACGATGAATGGACTTAATATAGAAGAGCTGACTTCTGGGCGGATCCATCAGATTCACAAGGATATATCCAGTACCAGTAATCTTTCAGACAATTCCATCAAAGATATTTTCGAAGATAAAGATGGTTCCATTTGGCTAGGAACCAATTTTGGAGGTGTATCAGTATTGCACCCTACCAAATTTTATTTTAAGACTTACCGATCAAATCCTTATATGAATAGTATTAGCGGTGATCTGATCAGTCAATTGAGGGTCGATCGTCAGGATAATCTATGGATTGGTACCGAAGGAGAGGGACTGGATTATTGGAATCGCCAGACAGACAGATTCTCGAGCATATCTAGAGAATATGGACAATTACGTTCCCCTACAGTAAAGTCGATCTGGACTGAAGACAAACGAGTCTGGGTGGGGTTATTCGATGGCGGGATTGATGTACTTCGGCAGGACGGTAGTTTAGACCAATCTCTTCACCATGCATCTTCAGCACTCAACCAAGGATACATAAGCAGTATACAGCGACATCCCGACGGCACCTATTGGATCGGGACAGCTTCAAATGGAATTAATGTATATAACCGTAGCGGACAGCGGTTTGCTTACATTAACGATACATCTAAAATTCGTCTGTCCAACAATTATATTAAAGATATTCTTATTGATCGTCAGGGGAATGTATGGGTAGGAACGGTCAAGGGGTTAAATGTTTTGTGGAAAAATAGTTCCCAGTTTGAGCTATACGATGTGGGAGAGGAGGGGCTTACCTCGTCTTATATTCATTGCTTAAGAGAGAGCCCTTCGCAGGAGATATGGCTTGGAACGTATCGCGGTGGATTGTATCGGTTTAATAAAGCTACTCATAAATTCGACCGTTGGAGTGAAAGAGAGGGTTTACCCAGTTCAAATATTATGGCGCTGGAATTTGATGACCAGGGGATGGTATGGGTGGCCACGGATAAGGGGCTAGCACGACTCAATCCTAAAACAGGGAATGTGCAGCTGTTTGATACACATGATGGACTCCCCTCTACTGAATTCAGCTTAAATTCTTCGGCACGCGCCAAAGATGGAATGTTGTTCTTTGGAACTTACAAGGGGCTGGTAGAAATTGACCCTCGCAAGTTTGTTACTCAGGCTAAAATACCTGAAATCCGGCTTTCAGCATTAAAATTGTTTAATGCCCCTGTGCACCCCGGAGATGCGACCCAGTTGCTACAGCAGGATATCAGTCTGGTCTCCGAAATAAAACTGGGCTATGATCAAAATTATTTTACACTTGACTTTATTTCTATTGACTATATTAATCAGTTCAAGATTAAATATGCTTATAAATTGGAGGGATTTGATCAGGAATGGAATAATGTAGACCAACCGGTCGCAAGTTATACAAACCTTTCACCCGGAACATACACCTTACTCCTGAACGCAACCAATGCCGATGGTCAGTGGGGTGAGCATCCTTATTCATTAACGGTCACTATACAGCCTCCGATCTGGCGAACTTGGTGGGCCTATACCTTATATGCAGTACTACTACTCACAGGAGGCTATCTCTTTGATCGATTTAGGCGAAAGCAGATCCAACTCAGTAATGAGCTTGTGTATCAGCAGAAGTATGCACAAGATTTGGATGATCTGTATCAGACGAAATTAGATTTTTTTACAAAGATATCTCATGAAATCCGGACCCCGCTCTCGCTTATAGTCGCACCCCTAGATAAATTACTCCTGCATATTACAGGGTGGGATCAGAGCGGATACTATCTCCGCACGATGAAGAAGAATGTAGACCGCTTATTGCTGATGGTTAATGAATTGCTTGATTTTAGAAGAATTGAAGGTGGCAGGCTCGAACTTCGCAAGCAAACGGTCGCCCTACGTCCATTTCTGGAGGAGCAGTTCGAACTATTCAAGGACGCACTGCTTGAAAAAGAAATCACATTCACGTTTCATTGTCCAGGCAATTATTCCGTTGCTATAGATCCTTATCAGTTTAGTAAGGTTATTTCTAATTTACTCGTTAACGCGATCAAATTCACCACACCTAACGGTCGTATTAACCTCAGTGTGGATAAGGAGAAAGAAGATATACGCATGACCCTTCGTGATACCGGTGTCGGGATTGAGGAGAAGGATCTGGACAATATATTTACTAATTTTTATCAGAGTGGCACCCTAGCGGAAAAAGGATGGGGGATTGGTCTGTCGCTTTGCAAGACTATTATTGAGCAGCATGGCGGTACGATCACTGCACGGTCTGTTATCGGAGAATGGACAGAATTTTCAATCGTTCTGCCGTCAGAAGTATACGAACAATATGTTGACCATCTTATGCAGGTGCTACCGGCCGATCCTTCTCACGGATCTTATGACCTTGAGCTTCCGATGTTGAATACTCCCGTCTTCACCCAAAAGGAGAAGAAAACCATACTTATAGTGGAAGACAATCGCGACTTAGCCGACTTTTTGTTAAAATCACTAATCTTTGAATATGAAGTTCTTCTAGCGGCGGATGGCGAAGAAGGATTAAGAATTGCGCAAGAATCGATTCCCAATCTCATTCTATCAGATGTATCCATGCCAAAGATGGATGGTGTGGAACTCACGCGTATGCTCAAGACTAATGCCGCAACGAGTCATATTCCCGTATTGCTACTGACAGCAATGGATAAGGAGTTGCAGATTAAGGAAGGCTATTTAGCTCAGGCTGATGCCTATATCGTGAAGCCCTTTAGCATACAGGTGCTTTCGTTACAGATAAGCAATCAACTGGACCATGTTGAGCGATTAAGAGCTAAATATACCGAATCCCTCTTAAATCCCACCTCCGAAGAAGCATATCCTGATATGGACGCAGCTTTTCTTAAACAACTGAAGGCACATATTGAAGCACGATTGGAAGATGTAGAATTAAGAGTTCCGGATCTGATCGAACAGATGGGCGTATCTCAAACAGCTTTTTATAAAAAGGTCAAGTCTTTGACAGGATTGACAATTGGTGACTTTATTAAAATTTTACGTCTCAATCGTGCTGTAAAATTACTTCAAGAGACAAGGTTGCCTATTTCGCAAATCGCTTATAAAGTTGGATTCAGCGACCCAAAATATTTCAGTAAAGAGTTTAAAAAGTATTTTGGAAAAAGCCCCTCAGACTATGTCCAAAAATAGCCTTTATCGTATCTAGAACGCATTATGTAAAATCTTAACCCTAAAAAAGTAAAATATTACCCCCTATTATTCCATGGATCTTTAAATATTTGGCTATTGAAGTACGGACAACCACGTACATCACTGTTACCCAATTGGACCAAACTAAAATTTATGATCGATGGGAATCTGGAGAAATACGATTTTACTATTTATTTTTTTCTTGACAACGATAGGTTTTTTGTCGGCTCAGCAAAAGCCCAATATCATCCTTATTCTGTCGGATGATGGTGGATATGACGACTTCGGATGTTATGGTAGTAAAGATATCCCTACACCACATATTGATGCGTTAGCACGAGGAGGGATAAGGATGACGAATAGTTATGTGACGGCCTCTGTCTGCGCTCCTTCACGGGCAGGATTGTTAATGGGGCAGTATCAGCAAAGGAGCGGCTTTGAACATAATATTTCAAATCAGCCAGCTCCAGGTTATCAACAGGAGGATATCGGGCTCGCCGATACAGCACGCACCATTGGTGATCAACTTCGATTTAACGGTTATGAAACGATCGCCATTGGCAAGTGGCATCTTGGAGACCAGGTTAAGCACCACCCCCTCAATAAAGGTTTTGACCACTTCTTTGGCTTTATTGGTGGTCATAGAAGCTTTTTTTCGAAGATGGGGGGGCTCCCTAAGGGTGAGAGACTTGAGCATGATAAGCAGGAGATTGACGAACAGGATGTTTATTACCTGACCGATATGTTTACCGATAAAGCATGCGCTTATATTGAACAACAACGTGAAAAGCCTTTTTTCTTATACCTGTCCTATAATGCTGTACATACGCCTGTAGAAGCAAAGCCAGAGAAGCTTAAGCAATTTGAATCGATAGTTGACCCTATGCGTCGCAGTTACGCAGGGTTGATGTCAGCCATGGATGATGGCATTGGACGTATCGTTGCCACACTCCAACAGACTAGCCAATTGGACAATACACTTATCATTTTTTTGAATGACAACGGTGCCGCCACCAACAATGGTGCTGATAATGGCATCTTGCGTGGACTCAAAGGGTCTAAATGGGAAGGTGGTATCCGAGTGCCGATGATTGTACAGTGGCCAGCTCGGTTTTCAGGAGGAACGACTTACGATGGATTGGTGAGTTCGCTTGATCTTGTGCCGACTTGTATTGCAGCAGCCAAGGGTAACCCCCGTCAAGATATTCATCTAGATGGTGTCAATCTTTTACCTTTCTTGACCGGCGAATATGCCAGAGCACCTCATGAGTACCTGTGTTGGAGGCGAGGTGTGGCCTCTGCAATCAGAAGTGACAATTGGAAACTGATACAGGTGAAGGACCAAGCTCCATTGCTATTCGATTTGAGTCGTGATGCTGGTGAGACGACGGACGTGGCAAAGCAGTATCCTAGAACGGTGAAAGATCTTACTGTACTCTTGAGCAAGTGGCAAGATGGGATGGATCGCCCGCATTGGACAAGTCCCTACGGAGATTATAATCAGATAATGAAACATAAAATGGAGGTTGTTGGTCGGACAATGGAACGACAATATCCCTAGCACTCAAAAATTAAATGATAATGAAGTACATAAGAATAATAGTATTTGTCCTCGCGTTTGTGTCGAACAAGTCTCTTTTCGCTCAGGCGACCTATCCTTTCGGGACGATTAGCAAACGCATTGTAGATGACCACTTGCGAACTGATGCAGGGGTAGATAGACGTGCTGAAGGAGTAATTGAGAAAATCAGCCCTCAAGGAAACTGGGGAGATATCGATTATACAGATGTCACTTTTACAAAATGGACCCCATCAACGCATTTGGAGCGGCTCTCGCTATTGATTCAAGCGTACATCCATAAAGATGGAAAGCACTATGATGACGCCAAATACTATACGGCCATCCTCAATGCCTACCAATACTGGTATGACAATGACCCAAAGAGCGGAAACTGGTGGCACAATGAGATCAGTGTACCCCAGCAGCTGGGAGTCCTGTTGATTATGTCTCGATATGGCGTACAGAAGTTACCTGCTATACTGGAGCAGAAACTTGTTGAACGTATGAAACGAGGAAACCCTGCCGCTAAGACCGGTGCCAATAAAACCGATATTGCGATGCACTACTTCTATAGATCTTTACTGATTGAAGATCAGGAGCTTCTTGCTTATTCTTTGAAAGAACTTTACCAACCTGTACAATTGGTAGATGGTCAAGAGGGGTTGCAATATGACTATTCCTATTTACAGCACGGCCCCCAACTTTACATCTCGGGGTATGGAAATGTCTACCTGACGGGATTATTCAGCATATTGAAAAATGTATACAATACCCCATATTTTATTGCAGAAGACAAACTGGATTTACTTTCAGCATTCTATAGAGATACATTTCTGACTATGCATCGTGGTCGATACATGGATTTCAATGTCGAAGGCAGGGGAGTGAGTCGTAAGGATATTTTACTCAAGACAGGGGAGCCCCGTAGATTGGAGGTGGCGATGTTGATAGATAGCAAAAATGCAAAAGCTTACGAGTTAGAAAAAGCGAAGTTTGATGGTAAATCCGAACTTCCCCAACTCGTAGCTCCTGTCCACCGCTATTTCTGGAAGGGCGATTTCACATTGCACAACCGACCAGCATATCACATATCCGTTCGTACTGCAAGCACACGTACCAATAGGAGTGAGGCCGGTAATGGAGAAAACCTCTATGGACGTTATCTGTCTGATGGAGCTATGAATATCCAACAAAGCGGACCTGAATACTTTAATATTATGCCGCTCTGGGAGTGGGACAAGATCCCGGGGACCACATCTCCGGATCATCCAGAAGATAAACTCATGAATACGGAGTGGGGAGTAAAGGGCAATAACGAATTTGCAGGCGGCGTATCCGATAGCTTATATGGTGTCACAGCCTACCAGATGGATTATGATGGCGTTAAAGCAAAGAAAGCATGGTTTTTCTTAGACCGCGAAATTGTATGTCTGGGAGCCGACATCAATAGTGATCTGGATCGACCGATCACTACTACCCTCAATCAAACCTGGCTGAAGGGGCCAGTGCAGTTGGACGGTAACACCACAGTTAAAAAACAAGATCCGGCCGAGATATTGTCTTCTCGTATTTGGCACAATGGAGTAGGCTACTTGATCCCAGCGGGACAACGTACAATGTTATCCGCCTCTACACAAGAAGGCACCTGGAAGCGGATTAATAAATCAGGTGAATCGGCGCCCGTTAAAGGCGATGTGTTCAAACTATGGATCGACCATGGTGTACGTCCACAAGGGCAACGGTATGAATATCGTATACTTCCTACCTTGACAAATATGAAGTCTTTTGTCAAAGTAAAGAACGAAGCAGTAGTTGTCGAAAATACCGCAAAAGCACAAATACTTTATCAGAGACAACAGGCAATGCTCATGGGAATTCTTTACGAAGCCGGTGAAATCATTTACGAGGGGATGATGTTTAAAGCGGACAAGCCATGTGTATTTATGCTCAGAAAAGATAAAGGGCAGTATCTGCTTCATATCGCAGATCCATTGTATCGTGAACAACAGATGGTCGTGACAGCCGGAAATCCAACAAATAGTCAGTCCATAACCCTTGCACTTCCCCAAAAGGAGAGACAAGGCGCTACTGTCCAGACGTATCTACAATAAACCAACAAACCACTATAAACCAACAAAAATTATGAATAGCATTCGAATGATGGGTATATTTCTGCTCGTATTCCTTTCCCATCTGGGATATGCGCAGGTCGGCAGGACTATCTCAGGGACGGTCTATGATGAAGAAAGCAGCCAACCACTCCCAGGAGTATCTATATCTCTACTGCAGTCCAAGGTCGGTACGGTGACAGATACCAATGGCAAATTTACGTTAGCGATTGGTGCAGATGATGCCGTATTGACTTTTAAATACATCGGTTACGAATCCAAGAATGTCAATATATCCACTGGCCCCGCTATGTCTGTGATGATGCGGCAGGACAATCGTTCTTTAGACGAAGTCGTTGTCATTGGATATGGAGAAGTGCAGCGTAAAGACGTGACTGGATCTGTAGGATCTGTCAAGATGGAGGATTTGAAAAGAGCACCGGTAGGCTCTGCTCTGGAGGCGTTAGCCGGACGTGTAGCAGGTGTGCAGGTTACATCAGAAAGTGGTAAGCCCGGGTCAGGAGTCAATATTGTTGTGAGAGGAGCCAACTCATTAACGCAGTCTAATGAGCCCCTCTACGTGATCGACGGGTTTCCGATGGAAGATGCCAATAGCAATATATTGAATCCCGCAGAAGTGGAATCTATCGAAATTCTAAAAGACGCATCTGCTACTGCTATATACGGCGCTAGAGGAGCAAATGGGGTTGTGTTGATTACGACACGCAAAGGGAAAGAGGGGGCCCCGGTTATTAACTACTCTGGATATATGGGCATGCAGCAGATCATCAATAGGATGGACCTCATGGGACCCTATGAATTTGTGAAGCTACAACGAGATATTGATTCTGTAGGGATCAACCAGACGTATTTCAGAGAAGGAAAGGGATTAGAAGATTATCGTCATGCATCCGGAAATGATTGGCAGGATCTTCTTTTCAATAATGCCAATATGCAGGATCACTCGCTGTCTGTGATGGGGGGTAACAAATCAACCAAATATTCCTTTTCAGGAAACGTCTTTGACCAAGATGGGGTCATCGTAAATTCCGGCTTTAGAAGATATCAGGGCAAAATGACGTTGGATCAGACTTTCAATAAACTAAAGGTAGGAGTCAATGCAATGTATACCGCAACCAAAACATCGGGAACCAACCCTTCGGCTCCTGACGCCACTTATTCAGCCATGAACTATTTAATGTATAGTGTGTGGGGTTACCGTCCGGTCGGATTTGGTGATGATACGGATTTGGTCAATTCCCTGATCGATCCAGATGTAGATGCTAGTAATGACTACCGGATAAATCCCATAATGTCTGCTGAAAATGAATATAGGGCCAACTTTAACAACCGGCTGATTGCAAATGGATATGCAGAGTATGCATTTACTAAAGATCTAAAAATCAGGATCAATGGCGGAATTAATAAAGCCGACTGGAGGCAGGAATCTTTCAATAACTCCATGACACGATATGGGTATTGGGCCAGTATCAATAAAGTAAACGGGTCCATTCTCTACACTGATAGTTATACTTGGCTCAACGAAAATCTACTGACCTATAATAAGAAATTTGGCAAGGACCATACGCTGAATGCGGTTGCGGGTATTACCTTTCAGGAAAATGTATGGAAGAGATACGGCCTCTCTGCGATTCAGTTGCCCAATGAAAGCCTGGGTCTTGCAGGGCTAAGTCAGGGTATTGCACAGCCCGTAACGTCTCTTAACACCGATTGGTCACTGATGTCCTATCTCGCTCGCATCAATTATGGTTTTAAAAATAGGTACCTCCTGACCGCATCCTATCGTGCTGATGGATCGTCCAAATTTAGAAAAGATAATAAATGGGGATACTTTCCATCCGCGGCATTCGCGTGGCGGGTTATCAACGAGAGTTTTATGAAAGACCTGACCTTGCTGTCAGATGCCAAAGTCAGATTAGGCTACGGAGTCACGGGCAACAATCGCGTAAATGAGTACGCGACCTATGCACAGCTGAGTTTTGACAATACAGGGCCAGGAACCAACGGATACTATCCCTTCAACAATACGATCCAACAGGGAGTCTATCTAAGTTCGATTGCAAACCCCGATCTGCGTTGGGAAAGTACCAGACAATCCAATATAGGCTTGGATTTGGGCTTATTCCAGCAACGTTTATTACTGACTGTTGACTACTATAAGAAAAATACGAAAGACCTTTTGTTGAATGCCAGCTTGCCCTTAAGCACAGGATATTCCACGGCCTTCAAGAATATAGGAGCGACCACCAATGAAGGTTTAGAAATAAGTCTTTCGGGAGATGTGATCAAAAAAAATGACTTCAGCTGGAATTCATCATTTAACATTGCGTTCAATAAAAATCGTGTCGTATCATTGACAGAAAATCAGGAAAGCATCACCAGTACAGTGCCTTGGGACCAAAATTACACCTCCATTCCGTTATACATCGCTAAGATCGGTCAGCCTATTGGACAGATCTACGGCTTTATCTGGGATGGTGTGTATCAATATGAAGACTTTAATCAACTGCCGAACGGGTCATATGAACTAAAAGCTGCTGTCTCGACCAATGGCAATTCCCGGTCCAATATCCGCCCGGGGGATATCAAATATCGCGATCTTAATGGAGATCAGGTTGTTGATAACTATGATCGGACGGTCATCGGGAATGCCTATCCCTTACATCAGGGTGGATTTTCCAACAACTTTAAATACAAGAATTTCGATGTCAATATCTTTATGCAGTGGTCCTATGGAAATGATGTTGTAAATGCAAATAGACTCTGGTTTGAGGCCGGTAATAAGACCAACCTCAATCAGTTTGCAACATTTGAAAATAGATGGACGCCCGACAACCAGACCAATGAGATGTTTCGTGTGGGAGGAATGGGACCTTATGCCTATTCCTCAAGAATTGTAGAAGATGCATCTTATCTACGGCTAAAGACCGTATCCGTAGGGTACAATGTAAACCCCGGTTTACTGACGAAGATCAAAGTCCGAAGTCTGCGGGTATATGCTACCGCTCAAAATCTATATACATTTACCAATTACTCAGGATATGATCCTGAGGTCGCGGTATATTATTCGGCTTTGACACCCGGCTTTGACTACTCTTCCTATCCTCGCCCCAAGACATTTGTGTTCGGCGTTAATATCGGACTATAAGACTTAAATGAAATGACCATGAAAACAACCATAAAAATTACCCACACACGAGTGATACTGGCCATCCTGCCGTTGGTTATGCTGGGATTATCTGCTTGTAGCAAATTTTTAGAAAAAGATCCCACCTTCATTGTAAAAGAGAACTATTACCAAACTGAAGCTGACGTGCAGGCTGGACTCACCGGAATATACGATATCCTAGGGAAAGAGGAAGTATATGGCAGCAATTTATCGGTATACCTGCCCATCGCTGATGAAGGGGTATACTACAGGAGCGCTTATGTGACCGGTTTGTCCGTATATAATTTTGATGCTTCTGAAAGTAACATCAGGGCCTTATGGCGCTATCTGTATGAAGGAGTAGAAAGGGCAAACATCTTGCTCTCCAAGGTTAATCAAGTACAAATGGATGAAACTACAAAAAGAGTGGCTATTGGAGAGGCTAAGTTTTTAAGAGCCTATTACTATTTTCTGCTTGTCTCGCATTGGGGACAGGTTCCCTTAAAAACCACTCCCACAGCATCTGTGACAGATGTTAATGTGACCGGAGCATCCCTTAAAGAAATCTATGCGTTTGTCTCTACAGAAATGGAAGCTGCCGAATCAATGGTGAAAAATATCAACGAATATGGCCACTCTGGACGTGTTACCAAGTCAGCCATTCAAGCGGTACTCGCGCGGGTTTATCTCAAGATGGCGGGCTTCCCGCTCAAGGATGTATCCAAATATGAAAAAGCACTCGAATGGTCGAAAAAGGTTGTACACGCTTCAGACTATCAGCACGCCTTGATCAATGACTATGCTAAGTTGTTCAAGGATATGGCAGCAGATAAATACAATATTCAAGAATCGATATGGGAGGTCGAATTTGCTGGGAATCGCACCGTGGATTTCGAAGCCGGTAGGCTGGGAAATGCCATTGGTATACAGTGCAATGATGAAGCCTATGGCTATTCGTATGGCTTTATTGCAACAACCAGACGGCTCTATCAAGCCTATGAGGATACAGACCTTCGCCGTGATTGGAATATTGCCACCTATAAATATGCTTATGTCAATAATAAAGTGACGGATTCGGTATTCTATGCCGCTAATGATATTGAAAATAGGCAGGCCGCCAAGTATCGACGACCCTATGAAAGAGTACTTCCACGTAACAAGAACTATACACCCATCAACTTCCCATTGATGCGTTACGCAGACGTACTGCTCATGTATGCCGAAGCGGAAAATGAAATTAATGGAGCGACGCAAGAAGCCAAGAATGCGGTTAGGCAAGTTCGCGACAGGGCTAAGGCGTCAGACAAAACCACTGCTATCACTACAAAAGACGATATGAGGCAGTTGATCCGTGATGAACGTTTTCGGGAATTAGCTTTCGAGGGGATCCGTAAGTATGATCTGATCCGGTGGGGTCTCTTCCAACCGAATATGAAATCCTTAGCCAGTGAGATTGAAGCCAGTGCTCCCGCCGCAGTCAAATACATGTCTCTTGCTGGCAAGAATGTGGCAGACAGAGATTTGTTGCTGCCTATCCCTATTGCTGAGATCTCTTTGAACAATGCAATTCAACAAAATCCAGGTTGGTGATTATAAATTTGATATACTGATGAAACGAATAATATATATATTACTCATGTGTTACACATTTGTGGCATGTGATAAAAGAGAAAATCTACCGGTTTCTCTGTCTATTGATACCGAAAAGCCAAGCTATAAAGTGGGAGATACCGTTCGCTTTAAGATTAATGGAAATCCCGATCAGTTGGTCTTTTGGTCAGGTGAGGAAAATCACCGATATCAGTACAGAGACCGCACCCGAGCACAGAGCGACGTTATCCAACTTTCTTTTGCCACCAATAGAAGATATGGTTCCGATGTACAGCAACCGGGATCTTTACGCCTGCTAGCCACGCAGCATTTTAATGGCGTCTATGACCCCGCCAGCATCACCCCTTCTGATTGGGTAGATATTACAGAAGCATTTAACTTATCGCCCCTACAGTCTAACGATGTAACCTATGCGCCCTCCGGTACAGTCAACATCTTGTCATTGCAGCAAGCAGGATTGACGGTCGATGTACAGAAGCCGATCTATTTCGCTTTTAAGTATACCGGGACGACTGGATCCACACAGCCCCGCTGGTGGATCAATGCATTTAATATCAATACCATTGCTGGCGATGGTCAGGTACTGACGGTCTCCGGCATTAAGGAAGCAGGATGGAAATTTGTAAAAGTCCTGCCCACATCTCCGATCACTTGGATATTCGGTACGGATAATATTCTCAAATATGCTGGTGGTGCAGCAGCAGTAGGGAGCAATCAGGTGTGGGCAATTACAGTCGGGTTGGATCTGACCGCCGTAAATCCGGACAGGGGTGTCGCCCTCAAGAACATGGCCACCCGCATGGATAGCCATACTCACATCTATTCACAGCCGGGCACATATACAGCGACCTTCGTCGCCTCCAATGCCAATATTTATGGAGAAGATAGCACCGTGAAAGAAATAACGGTAAATGTTACTGAATAAATAGGAACAGATTCCAAATTACTGTAAGCGATAATTTCAGATTAAAGAAAAAATAAAATATATACTTATGACACTATTTTTTAAAGCAAGTGCACTCTCTCTGTTGGCCGTTACATTGGCCTGTACCTCCATTTCTAATGATTTTGTTGCTAAAGATTTTGAACGGGCCCAAGAGCAGTATAGCCTACTGCTGGACAACTCCACAGATATAACGGTATTCCCTCGTACGCTCGATTCTGCCGGGTACGTCAAGGGGACGGATGTATGGGATTGGACCGGAGGTTTTTTTGCAGGAAGCCTCTGGAATATATACGAATATACGCATGATCCGAAGTGGAAGGCCGAAGCAATAAAGTGGACCGAAGCGCTTGAAGAAGGTAAGTTTCTAACCCAGCACCATGATATAGGATTTGTCATGTACTGCTCCTACGGCAATGCAATAAAAAACATAAAAGATACAGCAAGAATCAATTCGTACAATAAAATTCTTGTTCAGTCTGCGGAGTCTGCACTCACCCGGTATAATCCAAGAGTTGGACTGATTAAGTCGTGGAATTCCAAAATGTCGTGGGACAAAAAGACACTTTGGAATTATCCGGTTATCATCGATAATATGATGAACTTGGAAATGCTGTTTTATGTAAGCAAATTGACTGGAGACGATAAGTACAAGAAGGTGGCAATCAGTCATGCCGATCAGACGATGAAATACCATTTCCGTCCAGATTATAGCACCTATCATGTCGTAGACTATGATACCACTTCTGGAAAGGTATTGCACCAGCAGACCAACCAAGGTTTTGCCGACAATTCGACTTGGTCGAGAGGACAAGCGTGGGCAGTATATGGATATACCGTGATGTACCGCGAGACCAAAGATTCCAGATATCTGGCGACAGCAGAGCGTGCAGCAGATTTTTTCTTAAATCATGCCAACCTGCCCGAGGATAAAGTACCCTATTGGGATTTTAATGTCAATCAGAAAGGCTATAAGCCAGATTGGGCTTATGATCCACAGCGCTTTGATACCATACATCGAGATGCTTCCGCAGCAGCTATCGTAGCCTCTGCATTGATAGAATTGAGCGGATATTCACAAAAAGGAAAATCATATCTGGACGCATCTGAGCACATTTTAAAATCATTGTCCTCAGATGAATATCTTGCAAAGGGGACGACCAATGGCGGCTTCCTGTTGTTGCATTCCGTAGGCAGTATGCCGCATTCCAGTGAGATTGACGTCCCACTTACCTATGCAGATTACTATTTTCTAGAAGCCTTGAATCGGTACCATGCATTAAAGAAATAAGAGTACAGGAGAATTGTCGATAGATCAATAACAGTGAAAAGAAAAAAGCTTTCGGGTCATTAATGACCCGAAAGTCTTTTTTTTTTTTACCTTAGCATTAGTAATTAAGAGAAAGTCCTGCTCCAAATCCCATATCGCTGTCATAGTGCGTACGTACACTCATATTCTTGGTCAAGATATAGTTGAGACCAAGCATATATTCCTTATCAGTGTTGTACATAAAATCACCACGTAGTCTTTTGGAGATAGGGATGTCTTCCCGCATTAAGGATAGGCGTACGATACCATCGTGATATACCTCCGCTTGAAAATTGATCAACATGGGAAGTGTGTACATAAATCCCAAACTTACAGCCCCTCTCTTATCTTTCTTATTGGTCTGGCCGAATAAATTCGTTTCATGTTCATCTTTCCCCATTTTACGGTAGCGCCAATCAAAGCCCACGAACGGCATGAACCACTGCATTTTTCCGATATACCTTCCCACATGAGTCTCCACTTCGTATCCATGCATATCGTTATAGCCTAGACGCCATTCCGTACCTACACTCCATCGTGCATTTTGGATCATCGCCTGGCCATCATTACCATTTGTAGCAAAGTCATTTTGGGCCATGAAATGCCACATATTACTTTCTTTTTGCAACATTTTGTAGGCTCCCTTTTTGTCCGGAAGGAGTGGGTTTTTATAATCTCCCACTTCAAATACCCTGTTCATACCCGCCATCATATGATATAAGATGTGACAGTGAAAAAACCAGTCCCCCTCTTCATTTGCCAGAAATTCAATCGTATCGGTCTCCATTGGCATGACGTCTATTACATTTTTCAGCGGTGCATTTTCACCCTTACCGTTGAGTACTCTAAAGTCGAAGCCATGTAGATGGATAGGATGTCGCATCATCGAGTTGTTGTGTAGCGTGATCCGCAATACTTCTCCCTTTTTGACAGGTATCTTATCCGATTCGGATAGGACCCTATCATCCATACTCCACACATAGCGATTCATATTACCGGTAAGAACAAATTTTAAATCCCTAACCGGAGCATCTTTTGGTAATGTTGTATTATAGGGAGATTGCAGCATAGCGTAGTTTAGGGTCACGATATCGCCCAATGCATTGGCATTATAACGGTTGGAGTCGGTGCCCATATCCATATTCATGCCATGCTTGCTGTGGTCCTGTTTCTTGGCTGAGTTGCCGGTGATTTCGGGATACATGACTACGTTCATGTCCATTTTGTTGAGACTCATCTGCATGCCCATGTCATCCAGATCACCATTCATCTTCATCATATCATTCATCATCTTCATCCCCTCAAAATATTTAAGACCAGGTAAAGGAGAGATGAGCTGTTTGACACCATTACCAATAAAATAGCTTGATGAGTTGGTCCTGTCTTCTGTAGTCGCCATAAATTCGTAAGCGATACCATTCTCCGGAATGGTGACCACCACATCATAGGTTTCGGACACAGCAATGATCAATCGATCGACCTCTACGGGTTCTACGTCATTCCCATCATTGGCCACTACTGTTATTTTTCCACCAGCATATCGCAGCCAAAAGTAGGAGGAAGCCCCGCCGTTTGAAATGCGAAGCCTGACTTTATCGCCCGCCTTTAGGGACTTTCCATCTATGCTTTTCAAGTCCGTAAAAGCGTTTCCGTTCATGAGTATTTTATCATAGTATACATCACTTACGTCCATTGCTAACATCCGTTTCCATTCGTTGGTCAGCTTGGTCTTGAGCTGTCCCTCTTTGATCGCTTCTGCATACGACTGGGTGGCACCTTTTTTAATGGCCGCCCAATCATTGGCATTATGTAACATCCTGTGGATATTGTCTGGATTTAAATTGGTCCACTCACTTATTAAGACCGGCACAGTCGGTAAGTCATCGATACCTTTTCTAAATGTTTTATCATTGGCTCTCTTTTTCATGACAAAGTTGCCGTACATACCGATCTGCTCCTGTAGGCCCGTATGCGAATGGTACCAATGTGTCCCGTGCTGAATAATCGGAAAGCGGTAAGTATGAGTCGTGCCGGGAGCGATCTGCGGTTGTGTCAGATAAGGTACCCCGTCCTCTTTGTTCGGCAGAAAGACGCCATGCCAGTGCAGAGATGTGTTTTCCTTCAATTCATTATGTACCACTATTTCAGCTGTGTCACCTTCTGTAAATTCAAGAGTTGGCATTGGGATCTGTCCATTGACAGCTATTGCCCGTTTGCTTTTACCAGCGTAGTTGACGATAGTATCCCTTACATATAAGTCATATCTTTTCACCTGCTGGGCGTCAAGCTGTTGCAAGAGCAGCAAAGAGATGAAGAAGATAAAGATTCTGTTGAGTTTCTGTTTCATTATTTCTGTAATTTGGTCCCGTCCCTTATTTAATGATTTCTTTGGTCGAGCCACAGGTCAACATCTGTGATCCGTAGTAAGGGTTCTGGATAGCCTTGTCTTTACTTAGCCAATTTGCACCTTTGCCCTCATTGTACATCGGACAGTGGCTATAATATACAGGATAGGAAGGATCAGTTGCTTTAATCAACTTATATATGCTTTCTGATAGTGATGAGAATGCCAGTCTTTGACCCTCTATTTTTTTTGTCGATAGGAGAGATGCTACCTGTTTGTCTAGGTCTTTCATCACCGCCATCCATACATCATGCTCCTTAGCTTCCAGCTCTCCCATTTTTACCGCCGCAATTGCTGATTTCAGTGCTGTCGCTTGTGTTACGACGGTTTTTGAATCACTGGCTACCAAAGCATCTTTAATCGCGAAATATTTATGGTAGAGTGGCTCCAATTTGGAACTTGAGGAGACCTTAGAAGAGGAACTGTGATCCATTCCTTTGTTAGAATTCATCGATGAATGGTCCATTTTCGAGTGGTCAGTGCCACTGTTGGTATCACTTTGATCTGTTTGGATCTCGATCTTTCCTTTATATTGACATTCGGGGTTTAGACGTTGGTATACATCTACTGGAGCAATGTAGCTTTCGTTGTCGAATCCCGCCAAAGCAATGCGTTTGAGGACCTCATCTTTTGAAGTTTTTTCGGTATTGTAAGTCAACGCAGCTTCCTTTGTCGTCGCATTCCATTCCAGATTTGATTCCTTATTCTTGTTTGCCGCTTTCTCGATCAGATTTTTGCAGGCTGTAGAAGCACCCTCAATCTTGACAGTTTCAGTTTTTGAATTTTTTATTTGGGCTATTACCAATGCCGGTATAGTAGCCAGTCCCATTAAGAAAAGTAGGGAGATATTTTTGAATGTTCTCATTTTTCATGTAGATTAATTAGTAATAGAATAGGAATAAACACTATTTTGTTTTCGGTTTATCCATGTATATAGAGGTTCCTTTAAAAAGGACACACCATGGGCTATACAGTACTAATTAAGCGAGTCGAGGCGGCTGCCAGATGGAAAGATAAACAGTTGGGAAAAACATATCATTTTTCCAGTATACGCGTTTATCTATAGTAACAGGAAGATTAAAAGTGATGCTATTACAATCATGGACAAGTGGAGCCTTTGCTGGAATCTGACAGATGTGCCCAGCACACTTTTTGTCACAATCCTTGGATTTACCATGTTCATGCCCATCGTTGCAGCATGATTTTCTTTCTTCCTTTTCAGACGGCATTGGGCAATGCTCTTCTGTATCTGTAGGAGGGGCTACAGTTTTTTGATCACACGAGTAGCCCAGCTTCGGTAGTAGGAATAAACCTAACCAAAGAGCCACAAGTATGATATTAAACCTTTTACCCATATACTTACAAAGGTAGGATGTCTGCTCTTTAGCACAAAATATTTATATTACATAATTATAACCTATACGTTCATAATTATTTTTTATTCTGTTATTGGGTATTTTTCGATGATCATGGGCGGCTAGTCGCAAAAATTGTATAACCTTTCTCTAGAATAATATAACCGCTTTACTATTCATTTCATGACTTTTGCAAAGGTATGTGAAGCCTCGAAAGGCTAAGTGCTCTTAAGCCTTTCACTGCTGCAGAAGATAATTGTTTCAATGAAAAAGTTTTTTTTAATATTTCTATCCCACTTGTATTTGATGTCCGCCTTCGGTGTGGCCGTGCAAACACATTTTTGTAAGATAGAAGTTATCCAGGAAACGAACTTCTTTACTCATCTGACATCTCAAAATGAACCCTGCTCTATCTGTGTGAGCAAGAATAAGGAACAGAAGACAAAAAAGCAAAACTGCTGCAAGCATGACACCAAAGTCATTAAGTTGCAGGATAGCCAGCAAAAGGTCGTCAAACAGGAGATTTCTTTTAAATTTTGGAATGATGCGGTTTTGCACAGATTCTTTGGAGCAGTATTCGAGCCCATTACATCCACACTTCAGCACCAAAGCATAGGAGATCTCCCTGATCTCTTCTCTATACAGGAGACCCCTCTCTATATTTACCATTGCGTATATCTTATTTAGACTTTAATCTAAGGTCAACAGTCATGCTGTACAGATAATAATTTACGGGACCGTATTGTTATGTTCTGACGTGCCTCTGGAAGCAGACACACCGTTTGACCAATTACTAGATTCATCTTATTGTCTAATATTCAATTTATACATATATGTACCCAAAAATTATTGCATTTGGGATGCTATGTCTTTTGACGGCAAATGCCAACGGACAGGTATTGAAACTCTCCGATGCATTTGAACGTTCAACAAAGAACTATCATACCATCAAGTCGAAAGAAGCCCGGGTAAAAGCTTCATCGCAACATATTGATTTCCAGAAAAGCCAGTATCTTCCAGATGTCACTGCGCTAGCTCAGCAGTCTTTCGGGACGATCAACGCACTTAACGGCCCAATGTATGCCTACGGTGGGCTTGGTGCCGCCTCCACTTCTATGCCGCTATCCGAGCAAAATTGGAACTCGGCATTTGGGTCGCTCTATCTCGCTAATGTCAATTGGAATCTTTTTACCTTCGGCCGTCTCAAAAGTCAGGTTACCGCTGCAAAGGCAGATCAAGTAGTCAAGATATCAGACCTCGATCAAGAGATCTTCCAGCACCAAGTCAAAGTAGGTGCTACTTATCTCAACCTAATTGCTAGTCAACGCATAAAATACGTCCAGGAACGCAATCATTATCGTGCAAAGATCTTTTTTGAAATGACAGAAAGCCGGGCCAATAGTGGACTGATTCCTGAAGTTGATGCCTCTTTAGCAAAGGCCGAAGTGTCCAATGCACTGTCCGCTCAGATTAAAGCGTATGATAAAGAGCTCCACTATTCCAAACAATTAGCTGTGTTGATGGGAGAGCCATTTCAACATTATCAAATGGACAGTCTATACAATACTTCCCAACCCCATGCACCAGTAGATAATCGGACCTCTTTTGCGAACCATCCGGCAATGGTCTTCCAACAAAGTAGGATAGACCATAGTATCGAAAATGAAAGATTGGCACAAGCCAACCGAATGCCTACTCTGTCTGCATTTGGTGTTATTCAAGGGCGCGGGTCAGGTTTCGATTGGAATTACGTTCAGGATAATTCAGCTTTCTCGTCTTCCTATCTAAAAGGGGTCGGCATCAATAGAGGGAATTATTTACTTGGTTTTAACCTCAGTTGGAATTTGACCAACATTTTTCGTAACGACCACAAGAAAAAGGAGCAACAGTATATCACGCAGTCCTTCAAACATGACTACGATCTGATGAATGAAGAATTATTGGCACAAGATGCACTTGCCAAGGCGCGGTTTGAGAATGCAGAAGAGAATTTGCAGGAGACAAAAACGCAATTAGAAGCCGCATCATTGGCCTATAAACAGCATACTGCTCTCTACGAAAACGGACTAACTACTTTAGTCGACTTTACACAGGCCCTTTACACGCTCAATCGTGCAGAGATTGAATATGAGATTGCGCAGAATAATATCTGGCAGGCATTACTGTTACAGGCAGCCGCTCAGGGTGATCTCAATCTATTACTTAACGCAAGTCAAAAATAAATCAGGAATATGAATCTTATTCGCTTTGCACTACGCAAACCTATATCCATTATGGTAATGGTATTGGGGCTTCTGTTCTTCGGAATCAAAGCAACCAAGGAAGTTCAGGTTGATATCTTACCTGAAATGAACCTACCTGTGGTCTATATAGCGCACTCTTTTAATGGCTATACACCACAGCAGATGGAAGGATATTTTACCAAGATGTACGTCAATATGATGCTCTTTGCCAACGGTATTAAGAGTATTGAGTCCAAGAATACCCAAGGATTGACCTTGATGAAAATTAATTTTTATGAAGGTACAAATATGGGCGAAGCCATTGCCTCTGTGAATGCTCTATCTAGTCGTTCGCAGGTGTTTTTGCCTCCCGGCGCCCCACCTCCCTTTATTATACGCTTTGATGCATCATCGCAGCCGGTAGGGCAGTTGGTATTTAGAAGCGATACCAAGACCAATAATGAGTTACAGGATATCGCCAATTTCAATGCACGCCCATTTTTGATTGCCATTCCGGGATTGACGACTGCTCCCCCTTTTGGAGGTAGTCCACGTACGATTGAGATCAATATTGATCCCAATAAGTTGAGGACACATTCCTTGTCTCCTGATCAGATTGTCGAAGCCATTAGTAGACAGAATATCACCTCACCATCTGGTAACGTGTATATCAAAGACATCAACTACCTGACACCGACCAATAATACGTTGAAGACCGTGGAAGAATTTGGCGATATTCCTATCTTTAAAGGACAGGTCGACAACGTGTATATTCGTGATGTCGCCACTGTAAAGGATGGTGCAGATATTACCACAGGATATGCATTGATCGATGGTAAACGTTCTGTTTATATCAATATAGCCAAATCCGGTGATGCCTCTACGTACGATGTCGTCGAGAATCTTAAAAAAGCAATCCCCAATATCCAGCGTAATCTTCCGGAAGGAGTATCCATATCCTATGAATTTGATCAGTCGGTCTACGTGATCAATGCAGTCAAGAGTTTGGTCATGGAAGGTGTATTAGGCGCATTATTGACCGGATTGATGGTTCTATTGTTCTTACGGGATACCCGCGCTGCTATTATTGTAATACTGACAATCCCGATCTCGATTATATCAGGAGTATTATTCTTAAAATTATTTGGTCAGACGATCAATATCATGTCACTCTCCGGATTGGCACTCGCAATAGGTATCTTGGTTGATGAAAGTACGGTCACCGTCGAGAATATCCACCAGCACTTTGCATTGGGCAAGACAAAAGCCCAGGCAATCTGGGACGCTTGTAAGGAAATTGCATTTCCTAAGCTTTTAATCTTACTCTGTATTTTGGCCGTATTCGCGCCTGCAGTAGTCATGACTGGTATACCAGGAGCATTGTTTATGCCTCTTGCACTAGCCATTGGATGCTCGATGACCGTATCTTTTTTGATGTCACAGACATTTGTGCCCGTCATGGCCAACTGGATGATGAAGAATAACCACAAGCATGATGAAGAACCAAAGGTTACCAAATTCGACTTGTTCAAAGATCGATTTGTCAACTTTTTGAGTGGTTTGATGCGTAGCAAAAAACTGGTATTTACAATTGCATTTACGATTGCCTCTGTTGCCGTTTATTTCATGTATATGAATATTGGTAAAGATGTATTGCCGACAGTCAACTCCCGTCAGTTCCAAGTTCGTATCACAGCACCAGAAGGTACCAGGATTGAAAAGACCGAGGAGAAGATCAAAGCTGTCCTCAGCGAATTGGATAGTCTATTGGGTAAAGGAAATGTCGCCATTTCGTCGACATTCATCGGACAGCATCCCTCTACATTCGCTGTTAGTCCGATTTATCTTTATAATGCAGGTCCCCATGAAGCCTTGATGCAGGTTGCGCTCAAAGAGTTTGATGGAAATACGGATGAGCTGAAAGATAAGATCCGTAAGCACCTGAATGAGAAGATGCCAGATCTCAAATTGTCATTTGAGCCTATAGAGCTCACCGAGAAGATCTTGAGTCAAGGAGCCAATACTCCGGTCGAAGTCCGGATTTCTGGAATGATGAAGAAGATGAATATGATGTATGCCAATAAGCTGTTAGCTAAGCTAAAGGAGATCGAATACATGCGCGATCAGCAGATACCGCAGTCCATGAATTATCCGGCATTGGAGATCAATATTGACCGTACTCGTGCCGCACAGCTCGGCCTTGACGCGCAGGATATTGCTAAATCTCTAGTCGCGACAACAGCATCTTCACGTTACACCAATAAAAACTTTTGGGTCGGTGGGATGATGCATATTGCCTATGACGTGCAGGTACAGATGCCCCAAAACTTGTTGACTTCACAAGATGAATTAGCGAATATTCCACTCTCCAAAAATTCGGATCGACCGGTTTTGGGAGATGTTGCGACCATTACACCTACTAAGACAATGGGGGAGAGTTATAATGACGGTACTATGGGCTATACTACTGTAACCGCTAATCTTCATAAAACAGATATCGAACGGGCCAAGAAAGACGTGGAGCTGGCCATTGCCTCTTTAGGAGAGCTTCCTAAAGGAATCAACATCAAAATGTCAGGCATGGCGCCGGTATTGGATGATACACTTGGCAGCTTGCTGAGTGGCCTATTGATCGCTGTCATCGTGATATTCCTAATGTTGACGGCTAACTTCCAATCCTTTAAAGTCTCCTTTGTCATTCTGACGACCGTACCATTTGTGATACTCGGATCATTGACACTTCTGAAGTTAACAGGTTCGACCATCAATCTACAGTCCTTTATGGGGATTATTATGTCCGTAGGGGTATCCATTGCTAATGCCGTCCTCCTGATCAATAATGCAGAGACACTGCGGCTGCAAACTGGTAATGCAACGACAGCAGCATTACAAGCCGCTAACTTACGGATGCGCCCCATCATTATGACTACACTGGCCATGATCGCCGGAATGTTGCCAATTGCTATTGGATTTGGAGAAGGTGGAGATCAGGTATCCCCGCTAGGAAGAGCTGTTGTCGGCGGATTATTCGCATCCACATTCTCGGTATTGATCTTATTGCCATTGCTATTCAGCTGGGTATTGAACAAGACAAGTATTAAGTCTGTATCACTAGACCCTGAAGATGAAGACAGTATCCATTATTTAACCCCTAACAATAAATAAAACATGAAAAGTTTAGTATATACATTGCTGGCATCGACATTAACGTTCGCGGCATGCTCCGACGCTAAGAAAGAAGAAAAGACTGAAAAAAGCGATAAAGCAATGCCCATGATGATGATGCCATTAGAAACAGTTGCCATCAACAAAAGTAACCCCCTTGTGAAGTTGAAATTGGCTGGAGAGTTGGCTCCGGATCAGGAAACCGAACTCTATGCCAAAGTCAATAGTTATGTCAAAAAGATCAATGTTGATATCGGTGATCGCGTGAGTCCTGGCCAGGTACTGATGGTGCTAGAAGCTCCTGAGATACAGTCGCAATTGGCTACTGCCAAAGAAAAGTGGAAAGCACAAGAAGCGATATACATCGCCACCAAGGCCAACTATGACCGTATGTTTAAAGCCAATGAAACACAGGGTGCAATTGCTAAAGATGCTTTGGATCAGATAACCGCTAGAAAACTGTCTGATGAAGCGCAGCTAAATGCTGCTAAAGCAGCTTATGCTGAAATCCAGGATATGGACAATTACCTGATTATCCGCGCCCCATTTGCAGGCGTCATTACCGATCGTAGTGTAGATTTGGGAGCTTATGTCAGTCCCATGGGCAAAGGTGGTGAAAAGCCACTTTTGGTTGTTCAAAATACTCAAAAACTGAGACTGTCTCTCGCCGTTCCCGAGGCTAATACTCATTTTTTGCATATAGGCGATACGATCCATTTCAAAGTCCGGTCATTACCGCAAAATAAGTATTCAGCAAGGATATCGCGTAAATCCGGAACATTAGACCTCAAATTGCGCGCAGAGAAAATCGAAGCTGATTTTGTGAATACTGGTAACCAGCTTAAGCCATTTATGGTGGCGGAGACCGAAATCCCTTTGCAGCATAGCGAAGCCACTTTCTTTATTCCCAAAACAGCATTAGTCGAAAGCAACCTAGGCGTCTACGTCATAAAAGATGACAACGGCAAAGCCGTGAAGGTTCCCGTATCCAAAGGGAGGGTGATGGCTGATAAATTTGAAGTATTCGGCGAATTAAATGATGGAGATCGTATCGTTGTTAAAGCATCAGAAGAAATTCAAGAAGGAACGGCAATACCAGCATCAAAAAAATAAAAGGAAATGAAGCAGCTGTCTCACAATAAGCAGCTGAAGATAGTTGTGGGACAGCCTCTTCACTATGAACGAATAATTATACATATGAAAGCAATAAAAATATTAAGTGCGTTGACATTAGCGTTAGTTACAATGGTATCTTGTCAAAATAGCAATGCCAATCATCAGGAGAAAAATCCAGAAGACACAGCCAAAATAGTAACAGTTGGCGATTCAAAAGTGAAAAAAGGTGATCATGTGCCATCCGGTCTAGTCTGTATGGTCAATGATGCCTATATGGGTAAGGAGCAGATTGCTGTTCCATTAGACGGCAAGACCTACTACGGTTGCTGTGATATGTGTAAAGAGCGTATTCCTAAAGATGCAGCCATTCGAAAAGCCATCGATCCTCATACCATGAAAGAAGTGGATAAGGCCACTGCTTACATTGTCATGATCGGGGATAATGGCGAAGTCGCTTATTTTGAAAGCAAAGCGACCTACAATGAATTTTTAGAAAAGAATAAATAGTCATGAGGGCTGCATCACTTTGGAGAAAATACCAGGTAACGATCAATTGTTATTTATGCGAGCGCCCATTAACAAATGAAAGTCCGGTGTAATGAGTGCATTGATCCCATTGGACTCCTATACTGATAAACAAAAATGAATGAGATGAAAAAGATATTGTTTCCCACTGATTTTTCGCCCACTGCAAATAATGCTTTTGTGTATGCGCTAAATATGGCCAATACCTTAGGCGCTGAGCTGCATGTGCTACACGCCTATTTGCTGCCTATTGTATCCGAACGGTATACCTATCCTGAATCCAGAGAAGAAGTCATAGAAGGATTGATTTCTGAAAAATGGAAAGAGTATCAAGCACTGATCCCACAGTTAGAGAGGCTAGTGGAAGATTGTGATATGGGCCATATTAAGCCTAGCTACCTATTTGAACAAGGTACGGTCGTTTCTGCTATTGAAAAGACACTTAGCAAACAGGAGTTTGATCTGATTGTAATGGGGACGACAGGAGCCTCAGGCTATGAAAAGAAGTTTTTGGGATCCAATACAGTCAATGTCATGAATATGGTTGAACAGCCTCTTTTATGTATTCCCCACGGCGCAAAATATCGAGCAATCAAGAGATTTGGATTTACGACGATTTTTAGAGAGGTAGATCTGGAGACTCTTAAAGAATTAATTCCTATTGCCAGCCTGTTTCATGCACAGATCAAAAGCGTGCATGTATCTGCACATGCCGATGATCAATTGCTGGACACCGTCAGAAGATGGGAGAATACCTTAAAGACGGATACGGTCGACATCTCCTTGGTGTATAGTAACCGCACCAAGGAAGCCATTCTGGAATTTGTAGAGAGTAGTATGATCGACATATTGGTTATGGTCAAGCGTAACAGAGGGTTCTTCAGTGAGTTGTTTCAAGCAAGTATGAGTAATGAAGTGACCTATAGTAATCAGATCCCAGTTTGGGTCTTTCAAGAATAGATTTAGGTTCTGTTGTGTGTAGTGTGTCTGGGATCCCATACCCAGGCGGTGTGCAAGAGCCCTTTGGGGCTCTTGTTTTTTTGAAAAGGAATAGAAACCGATTTGGGCAGTTCCCTTTTTATAAAATAAAAATGCATATACTTTCATTTTTTGATATTTTTTCTATATTTGTGCCATACACAATAAACACATACCACCATGTGGATAGTTATACCAAATATCATTTTCACCGTTCGCGACAGATTTGTCGCCTAGCTGTGGACAGAATTTTCTTTTAAATTCTATCTCAATGAATCGAATCCGATTCGTCGATTAATCATTTTTTTGTTTTACGCGAAAGTGCGGCAGCATTTTCATCAATATTTTTTTATGCAAGACTCTTGGAAGAGAAAATTTTCCATCATATGGGTAGGACAATTTATCTCCATTTTAAGCAGTACAGCGGTTAATTTTGCTGTTATCATATGGTTAAGTCTCGAGACCGGCTCGGCAGAGGTGTTGGCTTATGCAGCCATCGCTGGGTTACTGCCCCAAGCCATCATTGGTCCTATTGCAGGAGTCTATATAGACCGTTGGGATCGGAAGAAAACCATGATCTTTGCAGATAGCTTTGTCGCCTTCTGTACCTTGGTTATGTCCATTAGTTTTTATGTGGGGTACGAAAGTCTGGTACTGGTCTACGTGATGTTAGCGCTTCGTTCCGTAGGTTCAGCATTTCATATGCCCGCTATGCAGGCAGCTATTCCCCTGTTGGCACCCCAATCTGAACTGCTGCGCATTGCCGGTATCAATCAGATGATCCAATCGGTGTCCAGTATTGCCGGACCCGCTTTAGGAGCGTTGGCGATTGGTCTGTTTTCGATAGGCAATGTATTATTACTGGATATCGTGGGAGCTATTATTGCCATCATATCACTCCTCTTTGTCCATATCCCCAACCCGGAGATTGTCGACAAAGCCAAAGCGAGTGTAGCGCAGGTGTGGAGAGACATCAAGCTGGGCCTTGGTGAGATCCTCAAAAATAGGGGATTGACCTTGATGTTTCTCTATTCCGTCATTGCTACCTTTTGCATTATGCCTGTAGCCGTCCTTTTCCCTTTGATGACAATCAATCATTTTGGCGGAGATAAGTTTGAGATGAGTGTAGTGGAGATAGCCTGGGGAGTGGGGATGTTGATCGGGGGAGGTCTATTGGGGATTCTCAAACCTAATATTCATAAAGTGATTATCATCAATACCATGCACATTTTATTAGGGCTGAGTTTAGCTATTTCGGGATGGTTGCCACCACATAGTTTTGTGATTTTTGTAGCACTGACAGGTATAGGTGGTCTAGCAGCCTCTGTTTACAACGCCAGCTTTATGACGGTGATTCAGGAGGAGATACAGCCAGCGATGATGGGTCGCGTATTCTCCATGTTCTTTAGTATTGCCGTTATTCCTTCTGTCATTGGATTGTTGAGTACTGGATTTGTAGCGGACACCATCGGTGTCAATCTTACCTTTATCATTCTAGGATTGGTAGTGGCTGTAGTAGGTACGATCTCCTTTTTCACCCCATCACTGATGAGGTTAGGGAAATAAAAAAAACCTCTTGAGTACAGCTCAAGAGGTTTTTTACTTATTTTTTATTTTCGATCCACTTCCGGGCATTTACAAATGCTTCTACCCATGGTGACACTTCGTCTCGGCGACCAGCTGGATAGTTGGCCCAGTTCCATTGAAATGCCGAGCGCTCGATATGTGGCATCGTTACCAGATGGCGTCCTGTATGATCACACATCATGGCGATATTATAGTCGGACCCGTTCGGATTTGCCGGATATTGTTCATAGGCATATTTGGATACGATCTCATATTTGCTCTCTTCATACGGCAAGCTGAATTTTCCTTCTCCGTGTGATATCCACACGCCCAGAGTTGCTCCCGCTAATGTAGACAACATGACCGAGTTATTATCCTGTACCTTGACCGAGACAAAATTAGATTCATGTTTTTGGGAAGTGTTGTGCAACATCTTACCATGTACCTCGTGATCAGGATTGATGAGCTCCAGTTCCATGAATAATTGACAGCCGTTACAGATTCCCACTGAAAGGGTATCCGGACGGGCAAAGAAATTGTCCAGGGCCGCTTTGGCTTTTTCATTATATAAGAATGCCCCGGCCCAGCCTTTGGCCGAACCCAATACATCTGAATTGGAGAATCCACCCACAGCACCGATAAACTGGATATCTTCCAACGTTTCGCGACCGGAGATTAAATCCGTCATGTGCACATCTTTTACATCAAATCCAGCTAGGTACATCGCATTGGCCATCTCCCGCTCAGAGTTGGATCCCTTTTCACGTAATATTGCAGCCTTTGGTTTGGGTTTGGATGTATCGATTACCGGTTTTTTCCCATCAAAATGAGTGGGAAATATAAAGTTCAGCGGTTGATTTTTATAATTGTTGAAGCGCTCCTGTGCCATTCCATTCTTGGACTGTTTCTGGTCCAATAAGAAAGAGGTTTTGTACCATGTGTCTCGGGTTGCAGCAACATCAAAGCTGAAACTATCACTGTTGTTTTTGAATGTTACAGTCGTTCCCTCGATTGCTTGGCCTATTTTTATCGCTACGATATCTTGCTCGGCCAATGTTCTTTCGAAAGTAGCATCATCTTTTGCCTGCAGTACCACAGCAATGTTTTCATTGAATAAGGCTTTCACGGTATCCGCCTCGTTTAATCCCGATAAATCGTAGTTGGCCGCTAGATTGACATCAGCAAAGGTCATTTCTAGTAAAGTCGTGATCAGACCACCTGAACCGATATCATGACCAGCTGCAATTTGTCCGGCTTTGATCAAATCCTGTATACCATTGAAGGCTTTTTTAAAATAAGCGGCATCATTGATTTTGGGAGCTTCTTTACCGACTTTATTTAAGATCTGTGCAAAAGAAGAGCCTCCAAGCTTGAAGCTATCCTGTGACAAGTTGATGTAGTATATAGAACCACCGTCTTTGTGCAATACTGGCTCCACTACCTGATTGATATCCGTACAGTTTCCAGCTGCTGAGATGATCACAGTACCAGGAGCAATTACATCTCCATTAGGATATTTTTGCTTCATCGATAGCGAATCTTTTCCTGTAGGGATATTGATTCCTAACGCAATCGCAAAGTCCGAACATGCCTTTACTGCCTCATAGAGACGGGCATCTTCCCCTTCGTTGTTACAGGCCCACATCCAATTAGCGGATAGGGATACTCCCTTAAGCCCATCTTTGATAGGTGCAAATACGATATTGGACAATGCCTCGGCAATAGCTGTCTGCGAAGCTGCAGCAGGATCTATCAGGGCTGCAATAGGTGAGTGCCCAACAGTCGTAGCAATACCCTCTGTCGATCTGTAATCTAGCGCCATCACACCCACATTGTTGAGCGGAAGTTGCAGAGGTCCAGTGCATTGCTGTTTAGCTACACGGCCACCCACACAACGGTCTACTTTATTCGTTAACCAATCTTTAGAAGCAACAGCTTCCAATTGAAGTACTTGCTCAAGATAGGAGGGGATATTAGAAGTTTCATAAGTGAGCTCCGCATAGGACCGATTGATGGTCTTATCAGTCATAATTGTCTTTGGCGAAGATCCAAAGAAATCTTCCAAGGCATAGTCCATTGGTTTAGCACCAGTAGTCTGAGATGCAAAGGTAAAGCGGTGGTCTCCAGTGACATCACCCACGGTGTACATCGGTGAGCGCTCACGGTCAGCTACCTTTTGTAAGGTCTCTAGATCTTTCTCACCAATTACCAAACCCATACGCTCTTGTGACTCATTACCGATGATTTCTTTAGCGGATAGCGTAGGATCACCTACTGGGAGCTTGTCCAGATCGATCAAGCCTCCTGTATCTTCCACGAGTTCCGAAAGACAGTTGAGGTGACCTCCAGCACCATGGTCATGGATAGACACTATAGGGTTGTGATCAGACTCTACCAATCCGCGAATAGCATTCGAAGCTCGCTTTTGCATCTCCGGGTTGGAGCGTTGGATCGCATTGAGTTCGATTCCCGAACCGAAAGATCCAGTATCCGCTGAAGATACAGCAGCACCTCCCATACCGATGCGGTAGTTTTCTCCTCCCAGGATCACAATTTTGTTCCCAGGTGTTGGCGCATGTTTTTTAGCTTGCTCTAATTTGCCATAGCCAATGCCCCCTGCCTGCATGATCACCTTGTCATATCCAACTTTGCGTGCATTTTCTTCATGCTCAAACGTTAGGACTGATCCGACAATCAGCGGTTGGCCAAATTTGTTTCCAAAATCCGAAGCCCCATTTGACGCCTTAATTAAGATGTCTACAGGTGTCTGATACAGCCAAGCTCTCTCCTCCATTCCTTTTTCCCAAGGCCGTTCCGCATTCAGTCGAGAATAGGACGTCATGTAAATAGCTGTTCCAGCCAATGGGAGCGATCCCTGACCACCTGCTAGACGGTCTCTGATCTCACCGCCAGAGCCTGTTGCGGCACCGGAGAATGGCTCTACAGTCGTTGGGAAATTATGTGTTTCCGCTTTTAATGAAATGACGGAGTCAAACTCCTTTTCACTATAGAAATCAGGTTTATCAGCAGTGTTAGGTGCAAATTGGGTGACACGAGGTCCTTTTACAAACGCTACGTTGTCTTTATAAGCGGAGACTATCGTGTTAGGATTAGTCTCAGATGTTTTTTTAATCAATTTAAACAGTGAAGTCGGTTTCTCTTCTCCGTCAATAACGAATGTCCCGTTAAAGATTTTGTGGCGGCAGTGCTCTGAATTGGCTTGTGAAAAAGCAAATACTTCTGAATCCGTTAGTTTACGACCCAATTTACTAGCCAGGTTGTTCAAATATTCCACCTCTTCCGAGTTAAGAGCTAGCCCTTCCTGTTTATTATAAGCCGCAATATCATCCACTTCAAGGATCGGTTCTGGAGTGATGTGGATGGTGTACATTTCTTGTGTAAGCGCATCATACTTCTGGGAGATCATCGGATCAAAATCCGTGAAATCGGCTTCCACTTTTTGAAATTCCTCAATTCGGATAATGCCCTCGATAGCCATGTTCTGCGTGATTTCTACCGCATTGGTACTCCAAGGTGTAATCATGGCAGCCCGAGGGCCTACATAAAAATCAGCAAGGGTCGTTTTTTCAATTTTGGTAGCGTTGCCAAACAGCCAGTTGAGTTTAGAAATATCTTCGGTTGATAAATCTTTTTGAGTTTGAACCCCATAAACGGTGTTCGATTGGTTCACAAAGAAATGAATCATTATTATGAAATTGTTGTCTTGTCGAATGAAAGTACAAAAATACGTTAATCCTTTGACTTAAATAGCATAACAGCGTAAAAAATGACAAGTAGACTTATGCAAGCCTACAAAAATATAGTAAACGATAGAAACGCTGCTTAATTATGGTGATTAAGTAATGAAAACTTTAATTAGTTTTGAAAACGGATTTTTGATGCTAACGGGAGAGTGAATTACCCCAACGCCTCATCAAGAATTATCAGGTGTGCAAAAATCTTTCAAAATACGTAAACTACTAACAAAATGAAATACACCATCACCTTATTTTTTCTGATCATCTCAGTCCTGTCATTTGCACAAGTCGACCGGGAAAGATTGGAAGAAGCCCTTTTTAATCTCCAGGACGTATCCTTTAGCTATCTTCCAGCCAGATCTTCGACTGAGCTTACCTATGAACTCAAGATCAAGCAGCCCATAGACCATTTAGATCAGTCCAAAGGATATTTCTATCAAAGAGTTGTCTTTACACATAAAGGCTTTGATCGACCTGTAGTGATGGAAACAAACGGGTATGAGCTGTACCCTTACCCGAGTGAACTTTCTTACATGTTGGATGCCAATTATTTAAATATAGAACATCGTTTCTTTGGCGCGTCAATCCCCAATGGCAAGCCTTGGGCTTATTTGACTTTGGAGCAGGTATCTGCGGATCTGCATAAGATAAATCAACTCTTCAGACAGATCTACCGCGGAAAGTGGGTGAGTACAGGCGTTAGCAAAGGGGGGCAGACGACCCTATTTTACAAGTATTTTTATCCCCATGATGTGGATGTCGCCGTTCCCTATGTTGCGCCATTTGATTATGCCAAAGAGGATACCCGTATCTATGATTTCTTGGACACTGTGGGCGACAAAGCCTGTCGCGAAAAAATCAGAAATTTTCAATTGTACGTTTTAAAAAATAAGAAGGCTGTCCTTGAAAAACTAAAATGGTATGCCAAAGGGAAGGGACTCACATTTGAATATATTGGTGGGCTAGAAAAAGCATTTGAATATGCGGTCTTGGAATATGACTTTTCATTCTGGCAATCTCAGATCCAATGTGATGCAATTCCCCCGCTGAAAGATCTGGATGAGGTGGTCGATCATTTCAATGCAGTAAGTGATATTTCATTTTTGGACGATAAGTCGATGAAAAAATTCGAGTCCCATTATTATCAGGCAGGCACGCAGATGGGGTACTACGGATATGATATTGCCCCTTTTAAAAAATATCTTGATTTTCAGACCAATCCATCCGCGATCCATATGCCTACATCTGCCAAAGAAACGCCTTTTTCCGACGCATTGATTTTGAAAGTCAAAAGCTGGTTGGAAACCGATGCCAACAACTTGCTTTACATCTATGGGGGTACAGATACCTGGAGTGCCACACGTGTCCATCCTGCTACTGTTACCAATTCTAAAGCGTTTATTTTGCCAAATAAAGGTCACTACGAAGCACGGGTGAAAAATATGAGCCCGGCAATGCAGCAAGATTTTTTTAGCAAGCTAAAAGAGCTCACGGGCTTAGAACGCGTAAATTAATAAAAGGAATTTTAGAACCCTGTAAAATCTGTATTTCGTTACAAAGTTTTATCTTTGTGCTACACATAGTAATAGATAATGAATATTTCATATAACTGGTTAAAGAATTTTGTTGATATAAAGGGCAATACACCCGAGCAGATATCCCATATTTTGACTGATATAGGGCTAGAGGTAGAAGTGTTGGAAAAGGTACAAAGTGTACCCGGTGGATTGGAAGGTCTCGTAGTAGGCGAAGTAAAGACATGTGAGCAACACCCTAATGCTGATCGTCTGCGAGTGACCACTGTTGATGTAGGAAGAGAAGAGTTACTTCATGTAGTATGTGGTGCACCCAATGTGGCTGCAGGACAGAAAGTCATTGTCGCTACTGTCGGGACTACTGTGCATCCTTTAGAAGGCGAGCCTTTTAAGATCAATAAATCTAAAATTAGAGGAGAAGTATCCGAAGGGATGATCTGTGCAGAAGATGAGATTGGCCTCGGGAAATCCCATGACGGGATTCTTGTGCTCCCCGAAAATACACCCGTAGGACAGACAGCTCAAGAATACTTCAATATCAAAGATGATTACCGCTATGAGATAGGGTTGACACCCAATCGTGCCGACGCAGCTTCACATCTTGGTGTCGCCCGCGATTTGGCTGGCTTTTTCAGAAATGTATTTACGTTGCCAGATGTATCTTCGTTTAATGTAACCCCAAGTGGGGCAGCTACAGCAGTCTCTGTTTTAAATACAGATGCCGCTCCAAGATATACTGGTGTCAATATTTCGGGAGTGACTGTAAAGGAATCTCCAGATTGGTTAAAAGAAAAATTGAATGTAATCGGTATCAGACCCATTAATAATATTGTGGATGTTACCAATTATGTACTTCACGATTTAGGGCAGCCTTTACATGCCTTCGATGCCGATCAGATTGCTGGCCATAAGGTTATCGTCAGGAATGCGGTCGAAGACGAAGAGTTCATAACATTGGATGGTGTGCCCCGTAAACTAGGTGTTGAGGACCTCGTTATTGCAGATGCCGAAAAGCCGATGTGTATTGCAGGTGTTTTTGGTGGACTACATTCAGGAGTTACAGACGCTACTGTCAATATATTTTTAGAAAGTGCCTATTTCAATTCAGTGTCTGTACGCAAGACGTCCAAAAGACATGCGTTGAAGACCGATTCTTCCTTTCGGTTTGAAAGAGGTACAGATCCTAATATGACCGAGTTGGCGCTGAAGCGTGCGGCTTTGTTGATTCAGGAAGTAGCAGGTGGAGAGGTGAGCTCTGCGATCACCGATCTTTATCCCGATCCTGTGCAGCCTTTTGCATTCACTGTCAATTATAGAAATGTGCAACGACTGATCGGTAAGGAGATTTCCAAAGAAGATATCAGATCCATCATTGTGTCGCTGGGTATTGCTGTGGTGACCGAAAATGATCACGAACTTTCCGTCCAGGTGCCTCCATTTAAAGTCGATGTGACGCGTGAAGTCGATGTGATAGAAGAAGTGCTTCGCATCTATGGGTACAATAATATCGAAATCAAGCAGCAGATCAATGCATCTCTGAATACCTCGGAAAAGCCTGATCGAGAAGTCGTATTGAATCAGATTGCCGATCTGTTGATCGCCAACGGTTATCATGAAATACTTTCCAATTCCCTCACAAAGCTAGAATATGCAGATGATCAGGAGACCGCAGTAAGACTGTTGAATCCGTTGAGCAGTGATTTGGACACTATGCGCCAGAATCTTGTATTCTCGGCATTGACAGCCATCTCATACAATCAGAAACGCAAAAGTCCAGATCTTAAATTCTTTGAATTTGGTCGGACATATCACCTTACAGGCGAAGGATACCAGGAAAAGCAGCATTTAGCGTTGACAATCACAGGTAAACGTATTGGCGAGCAATGGAATGAGGAAACCAAAAACGTCAGCTTCTATAACCTCAAGGCTGCGGTAGATACCATTATCCGCCGGTTGAATATTCAAGGTTTAGACGTTGTAGAATCCGATTCAACCTATTTCGATTACGGATTGTCCTATCAAAAGGGTGCCAAAGCATTAGTCAGCTTTGGAGCAATCGCCACTTCCAATCTGAAAAAAGCAGATGTAGAAAATCAGGTTTTTTTCGCCGACTTTGATTGGGATTTGCTATTAAAAGCCATCCGTAAAAATCAGATCAAATACAAAGAGGTTTCCAAATTCCCGGCTGTAAGGAGAGATTTGGCACTGCTGGTAGACGAATCCGTTTCCTTTGAGAAACTTCGCCAAATAGCCGTGAAGAGTGAGCGTAAGCTTTTGAAAGACGTCAGTATTTTTGATGTATACAAAGGCGATAAATTGCCTGAGGGAAAAAAATCCTACGCATTGAGTTTTGTGCTGCAAGACGAAGAAAAAACTTTGACAGATAAACAAATTGACACGCTAGTTCAAAAATTAATTCTTAACTTTGAGAAAGAAACTGGTGCAGTAGTGCGCTAGGGCGTGATATCAAAATTTAATTGCAGAAGTATATGGCATCTTTATCGGCACAAATGAATATTATCGTTGAGAAAACGAAAAATCTAATTCAATTGTGTGAGGCCTTGCAAGAAGAAAATGATTTACTTAAATTAGAGGTGCAATCATTGCAAGTGGCCCTAGAGACAAGTTCTGAAAAAGTAAAGCAAGGAGAAGAAAAGGTGAAAGCCTTGGCTGTAGCACGTACTTTGGAAGACTCAAATGTCGATAAAGATGCAATAAATGAAAAAATACTTGATACAAAGCAGAAAATTAACGATTTTGTTAAAGAAATAGACAGATGCATTAGTCTGTTGAAATAATTACAAGTCGGAGTTTCAACAGTTTTGTGTTATTAAGCTCAAATAAAAATGGGAGATATTTCCATAAAAATAAATATTGCTGATCGGGTTTATCCGTTGAAAGTGGATGCAGGTGAAGAGGAGATAATCCGTCATGCAGCAAAAATGGTTAATGAAAGAATAAAGGAACTACAAGATAATTATGCAGTTCGAGATAAGCAGGACCTATTGTCTATGTGCATACTGCAATATGCAACAGGGATGTTGAAAGCAGAAAAAAATGCGCAAAGTCATGAAGAAGGCGTAGAGCAATCTGTTCATGAACTCGATCAGTTATTATCAGGTTTCTTTAATAAATAATTAGATCGTTCTTATATCATAGAGCTTTGTAACAACGAATTTGCCGCAATTAAATTCGGGTTGTCACTATTTTAAACTTAACGCTTCAATATCACGGGCGAAAAAAGATGTAGACCATTTTGCGTGAGCCATCTAGGTCATGATCAATCGCTTAATCATGTGTAATGGAAGTTTAATAATACTTGGTACCCGTTTATATTTAATTGCGGTTTTTTTTTGATTTTTTTTTAGAATGATACATATAGACTAGAAACATTTTTTAACAATTATATATTACACATACAAATGAATATAATGATTACCATAGCGATAACAATCATAATTTCCCTAGTCGTGGGTATTCTGATTGGTCGTTATCTGTTGCAGATCTTATTGAAAAAACAAGAACAAGCAGCACACGATAATGCCAAAAGAATAGTAAAAGAGGCTGAGCAAGAAGGGGAACATATCAAGAAGAAAAGACTTCTTGAAGCAAAAGAGAAATTTTTGCAAATGAAGACGGAGCACGAAAAGGAGGTGAATCAGCGCAACAATACAATGACGCAGAAAGAGAATGCCATCCGTCAGAAAGAACAATCTGTTAACCAAAAGCTGGAAAATCTAAACCGCGATAAGCAGGAAATCGATAATTCGAAAAAACAACTTGACAAACTTGTGGAACTCAATGAGCGCAAGAGCGAAGAAGTTGACCAGATGAAGTCACAGCAGATTAAGCAATTAGAAGCGATCGCTGGAGTGACTGCAGATGAGGCTAAAAACCAATTGGTGGATTCCTTACGCGAAGAAGCACGTTCGCAAGCGATGATTCAGATTAAAGATATCGTAGATGAAGCCAAGTTGACCGCTACTAAAGAAGCTAAAAAGGTGGTTATCCAGACCATACAACGTACAGCTACTGAATCAGCGATTGAAAATACAGTATCCATCTTCAACATTGAAAATGACGAAATCAAAGGCCGTATCATCGGCCGTGAAGGACGTAACATCCGTGCACTCGAAGCCGCTACAGGCGTAGAGATTATAGTTGACGATACGCCCGAAGCGATTATTTTATCCGGATTTGATCCCGTAAGGAGAGAGATTGCTCGCCTCGCTTTGCACCGCTTGGTGACAGATGGACGTATCCACCCGGCTCGAATAGAAGAAGTCGTAGCCAAGACACGTACGCAGATTGAGGATGAAATCGTCGAAATTGGCGAACGTACAGCTATCGATCTAGGAATACATGGATTGCACCCCGAATTGATCCGTATGGTCGGACGGATGAGATACCGTTCGTCTTATGGACAGAATCTATTACAACACTCCCGAGAAGTAGCCAATTTTGCCGCTACAATGGCGTCCGAATTGGGACTTAACGTCAAACTCGCCAAGCGTGCAGGACTATTACATGATATCGGTAAAGTGCCTGATGACAATCCGGAGTTGCCACACGCCATTCTAGGGATGCAATTAGCTGAAAAATATAAAGAGCATCCAGAAGTTTGTAATGCAATTGGAGCACACCACGACGAAATTGAAATGACTTCCTTGATCTCTCCGATTGTTCAAGCTTGTGATGCGATATCAGGAGCAAGACCCGGAGCGAGACGTGAAGTTGTCGAAAGCTATATCAAGCGCCTTAAAGAGTTAGAGGAACTGGCGCTTTCATACCCAGGTGTTGAGAAAACGTTTGCGATTCAAGCCGGACGCGAACTGCGCGTGGTAGTTGAGAGTGAACGTGTGACAGATGCCCAAGCCGAGATTTTGGCAGCGGATATCTCCAATCGGATTCAAACCGAGATGACATATCCTGGACAGATTAAAGTCACTGTGATACGGGAGACAAGATCCGTATCTTACGCCAAATAAAGTATAATATCCATGAAGAGAGCTGTCTAAAAGAGAAATCTATTAGACAGCTTCTTTCTGTAAAATAGCACCATGAGCAATACAAAAAAGAAGCAGAACGTAAGCAGTCCAAAAGAAGAATTAAGACCGGTAGACATTTATTTTAATGAGTTGGCAACCGTATTTGCCAACCCTCAGAATAGCGTGAGCTATGCGATTCTGATAACACTGTTTTTCTTTGGCGTAATGGGCCTCATCTGGATGATACCCTTCCCACAGTTTGACTTTTTAGTCAAGATGGGCTGGCATACGTTTCTCAATTGGGGATCTATTTTTATTGCAATAGTTGTGTATTCGTACCTGAAGTTAGCACCAACCTTGTCTTACGCGATGTTGATCGAGATCGGCATAATGAGCTTCTTTATCGTACAATTGGAATACCTTGAAAGAGATGGTGGACCTGCGGTCTGGATACTTACAGGCGTAATAGCCCTTGTTTCCCTGCTGCTATTGCTATTTCTCAGTAAAAAGGAGGCTCGTCCGGTTTCTACGGCCGATTTTCTAAAGCTGCTGACAATAGGTCCCATCTGGATGTGGAGCCTGTTATTTAAGAAAATGAACCTTAAGTTCTAATTTCTAATAAACTTCTAGCCTTAAAAAGGCCGGCCCAAAATGGCCATTACCTTTACCCTTAGTTTGATTGCCCTGGGTGAATTCGCATGTTCGGTTCTGAGTTTATATGTTTTCTACCTTGACGGTAATGTAATCAATCGTCACTCCGAACTTGTTTCGGAGTCTGTATGTTTTTTGCACGGATCTGCGTTGTGCCACTACCACGAGATCCTGATCTGCATGCAGCACGACATCTTTTTAGATAGCTTCTTTTTTATGAGGGAAGGGTGATGGGATAAACAATTGTGCAGTCCGATTGTCTTTAGTATAGTGCATGTTGCTAGTTTTTTACACCCTATGCTAATATGAAGTTACTATCCGTCACCAATAAAGGTTTATTCTGTAAGCAAGCTAATATCTATATTGATCCATGGAAGCCTGTAGACCGTGCCATTATCACCCATGCACATAGCGATCATGCCCGTTGGGGGATGGGGCATTACTGGTGCCATTGGGATAGCATCCCTGTCCTCAAAATGCGGACAGGAGCTGATACAAATATCACAGGACTGGCCTACGGAGAAGAAATCGAAATCAACGGTGTACACATCAGTCTCCATCCTGCTGGGCACATCATCGGCTCTGCGCAGATCAGATTAGCTTATCAGGGGGAGGTATGGGTATTTACTGGAGATTATAAATTGGCGCCAGATGGTTTGAGTGAGCCATTCCAGTTAGTGAAGTGTGACCATTTCATTACCGAATCGACATTCGGCCTACCTATTTATCAATTTCCATCCGTATTTGATGTCTATCAAGATATCAATCAATGGTGGAAACATAATCAACAGCAGAATCTCAACACGGTATTGCTAGCCTATTCGCTGGGTAAAGCACAGAATATATTAAAGCATCTAGAAGCTAATATTGGCGAGATCTACTTGCATGGCGCAGTGGATAATGTAAATCAGGCACTACGCGAAGTTGGGTATCAGTTCGCAGGTCAGCGTATTCAAGCAGATACAGACCGGAGTAAAATCAAAGGCGCATTGATCATCGCTCCTCCATCGGCTGCCGAAACGCCCTGGATCAAGAAATTGCGCCCTTATAAAATAGCGATGTGTAGTGGATGGATGCAGCTTAGAGGTGCTCGACGTAGACGTGGAGTCGATCAGGGATTTATTTTGTCCGACCACTGTGATTGGGCGCAATTGAATGAGACCGTTGTACAGACCGGTGCACATGATATATATGTCACACATGGTTATGAAGCGGTATTTGCCCGATGGGTTCGCGAACGTTACAATATAAAGGCAACTGTATTGAAGACCTTGTTTAATGATGAAATGGAGGAGACCGAATGAGAAATTTTGTACATCTCTTTGAACAATTGGATACGACCACCAAGACAAATGATAAAATAGAAGCCATCCATCAATATTTATCCACAGCAGACGAGGCAGATCAATTATTTGCAATTGCCTTTCTGACTGGGAATAAACCCAAACGACCGATCAAGACCACCTTACTGAAGAAGTGGGCCGCTGAAATATCGACTATCCCCGAGTGGCTTTTTGACGAGAGTTACTACATCGTTGGAGATCTAGCTGAAAGCCTGACCCTTATACTACCAAAAGTGGATAACCAAAATCCATTCTCGCTACGAGATATCTATCAGAAGTTGTTAGACTGGTACGGACAGGAGGAATCTTTGCAAAAACGAGCGATAACAGCTTATTGGCGTGAGCTTTCTGGAACAGATTTGTTCGTTTTTAATAAGTTTCTGACCGGTAATTTCAGAGTAGGTGTCTCCAAAAAGTTGGTCATCAAAGCGATATCCCGTTATCTTCAACTTGACGAAGCATTTATTGAACATCGGTTAGTCGGTAAATGGGATCCTCTTAAGGAAAAAATGAGTACGATCTTCCTAAGTGATTTACAAGAGGAGCGACATTTTCTGCCTTACCCTTTCTATTTGGCCTATCCACTTGATGGCGCGGTCGATATACTTGGAGATCTATCCGATTGGCTGCTCGAGGCGAAGTTGGATGGAATCCGGGGACAATTGATCTTTCGTAAACAGGAACTCTTTGTCTGGAGCCGGGGTGAAGACCTGATGACAGATAAGTTTCCCGAATTTACCTCATTAAAGGATCTGTTGCCGAATGGGACGGTGATTGACGGTGAGATAATCCCGTGGAAGAATGGTAAGCCATTGGATTTTAATGTCATGCAGACGCGAATAGGTCGTAAGAATCTGTCTGCAAAAACATTGGCCGAAGCTCCGCTAGTCATGGTGTGTTATGATCTGCTCGAATGGGCAGGGCGTGACATTCGGGATCTCCCATTAGTTGATAGACGGGCCCTATTGCAACAATTACTAGAAGACATACAATCACCGGTATTGTTATTGTCTCCTCTGCTCCATTTCGATAGCTGGGAGGGGGCTATGGACTATCGGACCCATGCTCGTGACTACTATGCCGAAGGATTGATGCTCAAGCATAAGCAGAGCCCGTACGAAAGTGGCCGAAAACGAGGCAACTGGTGGAAGTGGAAAACCGACCCAATGACTATAGATGGCGTACTGATCTATGCACAATCCGGCCACGGACGTCGTGCGAATCTGTTTACAGATTATACTTTTGCCGTATGGGATGGTGATCAATTGGTTCCTTTCGCTAAAGCATATTCCGGGTTGACAGACAAAGAATTGATCAGCATGGACAATTGGATCAAACGCAATACCATCGAAAAATTTGGCCCCGTACGTAGTGTAAAAGCCGAGATGGTCTTTGAACTAGCATTTGAAGGTATTAATCTCAGTCCCCGGCACAAGTCGGGCGTGGCCCTCCGATTTCCGAGAATATTGAGGTGGCGCAAGGATAAATCCATTCAAGACGCTAATACCAAGCAAGATTTGTTGGACCTAATCGCTGCATCAACATGAACCAATTCGCAGAAGTCTGGTTTTACAATCAAGGATGGAAGGCCCATGATTTTCAACAGAAAACCTGGAAAGCTATTCAGAAAGGTCATTCAGGCCTATTGAATGCTCCCACCGGATACGGGAAGACCTTTGCTGTCTGGTTCGGAATACTCGACCATTATTATGCACAGCAGGAGAGCAACAAGAAGACTAAATTGCATACCCTTTGGGTCACCCCATTACGTGCCCTTTCCAAAGAAATCTATAAAGCTGCCAACACCGTTTCAGAAGGTCTAGAGCTGGATTATAGGGTTGAATTGCGTACAGGTGATACCAGCACGGCTAGTCGACAGAAGCAACGTAAAAATCCCCCTCAGGCAATGATCACTACACCAGAGAGTGTACATTTGCTTTTGGCTTCAAAAGAGAGCACAGCCTTTTTTAAATCCCTTGAGTTCATTGTCGTAGATGAGTGGCACGAGTTGTTAGGGAGTAAGCGCGGAGTGTTGGTAGAGTTGGCACTGAGCCGACTCAAGGCCATCAACCCATCATTGAAAATATGGGGGATTTCGGCGACCATCGGGAATCTGGAGGAGGCGAAAGAGATACTACTGGGAAAAGACAATAAGGGATTGTTGGTCAAAGCCAACATTGACAAGCATATTCAGGTAGAAACTATTCTGCCGGATTCGCTTGAAAAATTTCCCTGGGCCGGTCACCTCGGTATCCGGTTATTGGATAAAGTAGTCCCTATTATCCATGCACACCAATCTACGCTTATTTTTACCAATACACGATCACAAGCCGAGATATGGTATCAGCAGTTGATCCTCAATTATCCCGAGTTTGCAGGGCTACTTGCTATACATCACGGCTCTTTGAGTGATGAAGTCAGAATATGGGTGGAAGATGCGCTCCATGAAGGACGGCTGAAGGCAGTCGTCTGTACCAGCAGTCTGGACTTGGGGGTGGATTTTAGACCTGTGGATTGCGTAGTCCAGATCGGTTCGCCAAAGGGCGTAGCGCGCTTTCTACAGCGCGCTGGACGATCGGGACACCGGCCGGGCGAAGTATCCAAGATTTTTTATGTACCCACCAATTCATTGGAGATCATAGAGGGTGATTCACTGAAATATGCCGTTCAGCAGCACATTGTAGAACAGCGTATCCCTTATATACGCAGTTTTGACGTTTTGATTCAGTATTTGATGACGCTAGCAGTAGGTGATGGATTTAATGCCGATCAACTATTTGGTCAGGTCAAGCAAACCCACTGTTTTGAGTCCATCTCTCGAGAAGAATTTGAAGAGTGCATGGCGATGTTGATTCATGGAGGTAAGTCTCTGACCGCTTACGATGACTTTCACCGCTTGGAGAATATCGATGGACTGTTCAAGGTCACTTCTAGAAAACTGGCCATGCGTCATCGCTTGAGTATAGGTGCTATTGTTTCAGATGCCATGATGCGGGTCAAGTTTATGAATGGAAAATACCTGGGGTCCATAGAAGAATCGTTTATATCCAGACTAAAGCAAGGAGAGGTTTTCTGGTTCTCCGGGAGGCAGTTGGAGCTCCTGTCCACGCGTGGTATGGATGTGATCGTCAAACCCTCTACCAAGAAAAAGGGCGTGATCCCGTCCTGGATGGGTGGCCGGTTTTCCATTTCTCCAGACTTAGGCGAAGCCATTAGACATAGCTTTAAAAACATTCATAAAAGAAGCCATCAAAGTCGGGAGATAGCCTTCTTAAAGCCACTTTTTGAAGAGCAAAAAAGACGATCGCAATTACCCTCCGAAAATGAGTTGCTCGTGGAGTATATCGAAACCCGGTATGGACATCATCTGTTTGTGTATCCCTTTGAGGGAAAGCTCGTACACGAAGGTATGTCACAGGTAGTTGCCTACCGGTTAGGGAAGCTGAAGCCTGCTACATTCAGCATTGCGACCAATGAGTATGGCTTCGAGTTGGTGTCCGAAACAAAGTATGAGCTCAATGAAGAACTGTTGAGGATACTTTTTTCTCCGACACATCTACATGAAGATATCAACAGTGGGATCAACGTACAAGAGATGGCCAAGCGAAGGTTTAGAGACATAGCCGGTATTGCAGGTTTGGTTTTTCAGGGATTCCCAGGTAAAAGCATGAAGACCAAACATCTTCAGGCAAATTCAGGACTGTTTTTTTCGGTCTTCCAAGATTATGATCCCAGCAATTTATTATTACGCGAAGCCTTTGATGAAGTCTTTGATTTTCAACTGGAAGAAGGACGCATGCAAAAAGCATTTAACAGGATTAATGACCATCATATCGTGCTTTCACGGCCAGAAAAGCTTACCCCATTTGCCTTTCCCATCTTTTCTGAATCATTTCGCGAGCGATACAGCAATGAAGATTGGCAAAGCCGTTTGGAAAAACTTAAAATGCAATTAACTTTGGAGTAATGGCAAAGCGAATCGTATTAAATGGATTAGAGTGTTTTTTACTACCACAGAAAGTGCTTTATATTCCGCAATATGGACTTTTAGTGGTTTCTGATTGGCATTTAGGCAAATTGACCCATTTTAGAAAGGAGGGTCTTTTTATTCCTCCTGTACAGATCGAGGAGGAGATTGGTCGAATGGAACTATTGCTCGATGAGCTCCCCGTTCAGCGGGTAGTCTTGCTTGGAGATTTATTTCATTCGGAATGGAATGAAGATTGGATGCAATTCACCTTATTTACACAGCGTTATCCACGGATATCCTTTTTATTGACCAAAGGCAATCATGATATTTTGGCTAACGACCATTGGCTAGAAGCAAAGATTAATGTCGTCCCCCAATATCTACTAACAGAAGGATTAGTTTTCTCCCATGAGCCGCTGCCAGACCTACCCAGTTATATGGTCAACGTAGTGGGGCATGTACACCCGGGATGTCTGCTGAAGGTCAGGGGGAGACAAAGCTTCCGATTGCCCTGTTTTCACCTTGCTGAGCGCATCTTGACACTTCCTGCCTATGGTAAATGGACCGGCGTACAGGTCCTGCCGCGTACAGAAGGAGCACGATTTTTCCCGGTTATCAACGATGAGGTTGTCGAAATCTAGTTAATGTATCTAGTTGCATCCTCCTATAGATTTGAAAGCATATATAGACTAGGACGAGACAACTACTGAAATATTCATACGGATAAATGGATTGTAAATCGTATTTTTAACCACTTTAAATATGGAAAACCTATCCATATATAAGACTGACTATAGGTAAATTAGCAATATGTGCGCATGAAATTACAGGATAGACCTTCAAATCTTACTGAATACCCCTTGGATATGGGGGTAGAGTCTGACTTTGACTATATCTACTCTGCTTACTTTGCTCCTTTATGTTATTTTACGACCAAATTTGTTGCAGATCACGGTGTGGATGTTGTCAACAGTTTGTTTACGAAAATGTGGGCCAACCATATCGAATTTAATAATGCGGCACATGCACAGTCATTTCTCTACCTGTCGGCTAAAAATGCTTGTTTGGATTATATCAAGACACAGGGGAGAGAGCGAGAGCGAGAAAAAGAGTATACCTACTTACTTTACCTTTCGGAAGAAGACCTGCAGCTTGAAGTTATTTATGTAGAGTATATGGCCGAAATCTATCGCGAAATTAATAACCTGCCCACCCAATGCGCAAAAGTAATAACACTCAGCTATATAGAAGGGTTGCAGAATAGTCAAATTGCTGAACAACTCCAGATCAGCGTGCAGACTGTTAAAAATCAAAAGTCAAAAGGCCTGAAGATGTTGCGAAAACTGTTTATCAATAATCCCAACAAGTATCTTTTTTTCCTTTACCTGATAAAAATGTAATTTTTTTCAATACAGGATGGTACGATGACGAGGTCTTGTCGTATTAGTATGAAGAAATGGAAAATCAGAATAGAATCTTGTATTTATTGACTCGTAAGAGAAAAGGTGCGTTAGATGATCAGGAACAGCAGGAGCTGGACGGATGGATTGGGATGCATGATTCCAGAAGAATATTGGTGGAGCAGCTTGAGCAGCAAGAAAAGCAGCGCGAAGTACTGCATAGTCTTCAATACTTTGCCAGTCACCAATCGCTAACGCAATTTAAAGATCGCCATATTAACACAAAGGTTTCAGCAAGTCCGCTTCCTGCCATGATGAAGCCGTTCTTCTATTGGACTATTGCAGCTTTGGTCTTAGTGTGCAGTACGATTGCACTCTACTTTATGCCCCAAAAGCATACCGCTGGCAACATAGACGAATTAACCATCGCTGCCCAAAATATTCTCCCAGGTAAGGATAAAGCGATATTGGAGCTATCTAACGGCGATTATGTAGCATTGGAAAATATTGCTAATGGAACCTCAAAAATTATAGAAGGTTTAAAGATCATCAAATCTTCTGATGGAGAAATTTCATACGAATCCTCTTCCAAAGCAGCGGAATCTCTGGCAATCAATAAGATTGTCACCCCCAAAGGCGGGCAATATCGCATTCGCCTGTCCGATGGCACCCGTGTATGGTTGGGGGCTGAGTCTGAATTGGAATACCCCCTTCAGTTTAAAGATGGCTCACGACAGGTTAAACTATCGGGTGAAGCTTTTTTTGAGGTCACTAGACTTAAAGGACCAGACGGTTTTAATATCCCTTTTCGGCTTATGCTTCCTAAGCAGACCATCGATGTACTGGGGACTTCCTTTAATGTTTCGGCCTATCCAACTGATCCTGTAAATAGGACGACATTGGTCAATGGCAAGATAAAAGTAACAACGTCAAATCGTTCAACTACATTGGAGCCCGGGCAGCAGGCTTTGGTCGTAAAAGATGGAGGAGAACTACAGGTCAATCAAGTAGATGTCCGCAATATGGACGAGTGGAAAAATAAGAGCTTCCGATTTGAAGAGGAATCCATACAAGAGATCATGAAAAAGATAGCTAGGTGGTACGATGTCGAAATCAGCTATGAAGGGAAAGTAACAACAGAATTGTTTACAGGTGCCGTCTCTAAATACGAGAATCCGTCAAAGGTTCTCAAATTATTAGAAATGACTGGGAAGATAAAATTTAGGATAGAAGGAAGGAGGATTATCATTATGTCGTAAATCTACCCAAAATCTGATGATAAAGATACAGAGCATTGCTGGAACAATGCCCTGTAGATAATTGTCAGGTTACTCGCAGTGTATTGAACATTTATTATTACTTATAACCCTATACCAAATTTATGAAAATAAAGAACTATAAGAAGGCCTTTATGCGTATTAATCTTATTTTTATTATGATGCTGTCCGTTGTTCTGAGTGCTTATTCTTCAGTGAGTTATGCGCAGAAAGTGACGCTCGATATTCGAGATGCTTCTATAAGGGAAGTATTTGAGTCCATCAGACAGCAAACATCCTACAATTTTATCTATTCAAAGCGATTGCTGACGAAGTCTAATCCCGTGAGTGTAAAATTGAAAAACGTATCCGTAAAGGAAGCTTTGGATGCCTGCTTTGAAGGTCAGCCCATTAGCTATCTACTTCAAGGCGAGAACATTGTTGTCAGTTCAAAAGGGAATTTGATCACTATTTCGGCTCTAGGTGATGTACAGTCTAGTATCCGCGGCAAAGTACGCCTCAAAACGAATGGTGAACTGCGTTCGGCGGCAGGTGTGAGTATCCGTATCAAGGGCAAAGATGCGGCAACATCCACAGACGGTGACGGCGGGTTTCAAATTAAGGCAGCTGTCAATGATGTGCTGATTATTTCATTTGTAGGCTATGTTACCGAGGAAGTTATCGTTCGGAGTACCGCTAACCTGGAGATTACACTGGACGAAAAAGTGAACGAACTGGATGCAGTGGTGGTTACAGGATATACGACACAGGACAAGCGATCAATCACTGGAGCGATGTCGTCCATCAAGAAAGAAGCTTTAGAAAATGTACCTGTGCAGTCATTCGATCGGGCTATGCAGGGACAAGTATCAGGTGTCAATGTGATGGCTGCCAATGGAGTCCCTGGCGGACCTGTACGTATCAATATTCGAGGCACAGGGTCTATCACTGCTGGGAGCGAGCCTTTGATCATTGTAGACGGTGTCCAGTTGAATACATCGACATCTTCCGGTCAGACCGCAAGTAATCCACTCTCATTTCTAAACAACAATGATATTGAATCCATTGAAGTCTTAAAAGATGGTGCAGCAGCATCTATCTATGGTGCACAGGCGGCGAATGGCGTGGTACTTGTGACCACAAAAGCCGGTAAGGCAGGAAAGACAAAAGTCAATCTAAACTATTATAACGGTATTACCAGTCCAATGCCAGAAATGAAGATGTTAAATTCACAGCAGTTTTTTCAATCTCGATTCGAAGCCAGAAATAATCGGTATCCAAATCGCACACTCGAAAAAAATAGAGCTGATATTCTATCCGGACTTGGACTCCCAGAAAATATGACTGATGAAGAAATAGCTGCATTATCGACTTATAATTGGCAGGAGGCTGCTTTCCGCACCGGACATACCAATAATGTAGACCTCTCGATCAGTGGTGGAAACGAAAAGACGACCTTTTTCCTATCTGGATCCTACAACAAGACGGACGGAAATGTGGTTTCAATAGACTTCGAGCGTGCCACAGCTAAACTCAGCTTGACACACAAGTTGACAAACCGATTGGCCCTGTCCACCAATATCAATCTAAGCAGCATTACTCAAAATGGGACTTCCGGCAGCAATGGCTCTACAGGGGCATATGCAGCTCCTCAATATAGTGCACCGATGATTCTGCCCTACATTCCGGTCTATCTGCCCGATGGTAGTTACAATGCGCCTATAGATGGTTTCCCAGGTTCATCCAATCGTAATCCTATACAAGAAAGTGTGTTAGGTACGTTGCAGAGTCGTACAAAAGCAATAGTATCCAATTTTTCGGCCACCTATCAAATCCATGACAATCTGAGCTTTAAGTCTTTTTATGGTATTGACTACCGGATTATTGATGACGAACGCTATGTCGATCCACGTACCCGTAGTGGAGCAGCCTCCCAAGGGTCACTGACTATTGGAAATCGTCAAAACAGCAACTTCTTGACTAATCAGACTTTAAATTATAAAACTTCTTTTGGGAGTGATCACAATCTTTCCGCTTTGTTAGGAGCTGAATACCGTTACGACAACAGAGAGTCTTCTTCGGTATCTGGTACGGGATTCACGACCTATCAATTCAGATCTATGCAATCCGCCGCAATTGTTACTGCTGGTAATGGTAGTTGGACCGGATTTAAGCGAGCAGGTATATTTGGACAGGTCAACTATGATTTTCAGAAAAAATACCTTTTGAGCGGGGTATTGAGATATGACGGCTCATCCCGATTTGGAAAGAACAACAAATTCGGATGGTTCCCAGCGATATCCGCAGGTTGGAATATTGCCGAGGAATCGTTCCTTACCGATCAGGCATGGATCAATCAGCTGAAATTGAGAGTAGGATATGGCGAGACGGGCAACGATGATATCGGTAATTTTGACTCAAGAGCGCTCTATGGAAGCGCAAGCTCTTCTAACTACAATCAGGAGCCTGGAATTTATCCAACCGGTATTGAAAATGCTTTACTTAGATGGGAACGTAATGTTACCACCAATATTGGGATAGATTATGCTTTCTTCAATAGTCGTGTCCAAGGATCTGTCGAACTTTTTAGAAGAGTGAGTAAAGATCTTCTTTTGAATAAGCCATTACCCTATTTAAGTGGATTCTCCAATGTAACCAGCAATGTCGGCGAACTCAAAAATGAAGGTATAGAATTCGAAATTAGGACACGTAATATTCAATCCGATAACTTTTCGTGGTCTACAAATTTCAATATTTCTTTCTTGCGTAACCGTGTGACCAAACTGTTTGGAGACGATCAGGTACTCCCCGGTAGCCAGTCTGTCAGAGTAGGATACGCGCTGGGTACGAATGTGACTTACGATTACGCAGGAGTCAACTCTGCTACGGGTAGGCCAATGTGGTACGATGCAAATGGTGAAATTACCTATCAACCATCCGCGCCCAATGATTATAAGATCTTTGGAAGTAGCCTAAGTGATTTTTATGGTGGATTCACCAATACCTTCAATTACAAGGGATTCTCATTGAATGTATTCTTTCACTACGACTACGGGCGTGAACTGAGCAACAGTGGTATGAACTCGAAGTGGTACGCCAACGGCGCAGATAATAGAAATACACTGGAATGGATCTTCAACAACCGATGGACGACTCCTGGACAGTTGACCACAGTGCCGCGTCCGTATGATGGTAATGCCGAGACCAATGGCATGTCACAGGTATCTTCTAGTAGTAGATATTTGGAAGATGCTTCATTTATTCGTCTTAAGAATGTCTCGTTGTCTTACAGATTGCCCCAATCCTGGACCAATCGCATTAAACTATCAGATGTTAAAGTGTACGCACAAGGTGAAAATCTAGCAACTTGGACCAAGTGGACAGGGTATGATCCTGAATTAATCATCGATTCAGGAGACTTTAGCTCTTCTCAAGGTGCAATTCCACAGACCAGGGCTTATACATTGGGCATACAGATCGGATTTTAATCGGGATGTAAGATCCTAGAAAGACGATTAAAAAAGTGAAATAAACTTAGACGGATGAAATCGCGTATATACAGATCAGTCATTCAGTTGAAAACATATACGCATGAATAAATATATTCGAATGAAAATGAAAAAATCAGCATTTATCATATTATTGGCAACTACAATGTTAGCCAGCTCCTGTGAAAAAATATTAGAAGTCGAGCCGCGCCAATCTATTGATGCATCTACCGCACTTACCAGTCCCGAGGCACTAACTGCGGCAACAAATGGCGTGTATGCAAAGCTTCGTGAGGTGAGCCTCTACGGCCGTGATTTGATTGCTATACCAGAGGTTCTTGCCGATAATGGTGTCAATACAGGCGCCGGAAATAGATTGATTAGAGAATCGAATAATGAGATAGGAGCGCATGTCTCCAATTGGCAACAGTCTTATTACGGAATCAATCGGATCAATCTGATTTTGGATGCTTTAGATGGTGTTGCCATGGATGAAAGTGTGAGAAATAACATCAAAGGACAAAACCTGTTTTTAAGAGCACTCTTATATCACAATCTCTTGAGGGTATATGCTTACGATCCGACTGCGATCGTTCAGGAATCTAATAAGGGCGGAGTGCCTATTCTGGTAAGGGGTGTTTTGGAAGTAGATGATATTACTTTTGCTCCCCGTAGTAGTATCAAAGAGGGGTATGATTTGGTGTATAAAGACTTGACCGAAGCCTATACGCTTATTTCCGAGAAGAACAATGCACCAGCATTTGCAACTAAAGGAGCCGTCGCCGCACTTTTTAGCAGAGTTGCCTTATACAACGGGGATTATCAGAAAGTTGTTGAAGAAGCAGATAAAGCAATCGCAAGCAAAGTCGCGACATTTCCTGGAAAAGCAGAATTGCTCAACTCCTGGCGTGCAGAAAAACACCCAGAGTCTTTTTTTGAAATTGCATTTACAACGGCTGATAATCTAGGTAGCAACGAATCATTAAGAGCGACCTTCATGACACGTACTACCGTAACGTCTACCACTACAGCATCTTTCGGGAATGTGGTCGTTAGCGATAACCTTTATACGGCCTATTCCGCTAGTGATATCCGAAGAGGGTGGATTCAGAAAGGATTAGGGGCGAATGCCAATCGAAATGAAATGACCAAATTCGCCAGTAAAAATGGAGTGGCCAATCTAGACAATGTACCTGTGATCCGATATGCGGAGGTCCTGCTTAATAAAGCCGAGGCCTTGGCAAATCTAGGGCGGGAAGACGAGGCTAATGTCGTCTTAAATCAGATTCGAACCCGGGCAAATCTTGTAGAAGTGTCACTCGCAGGGACAGCTTTGCTTGACGAGGTTCTTCTGCAAAGGCGATTGGAGCTAGCGTTCGAAGGACATCGCTTCTTCGACCTCAAGAGAAAGGGGAAAGATGTCATTAAAGAGGCTGGAAATGTATCATTCAACGACTTTAGAATGTTAGCGAGACTTCCTATCAGAGAAGTCGAAATCAATCCGAATCTTTCTCAAAATACCGGTTACTAGCAGTATAAATTTAACAAAAACAAAGAGATGAAAAGATATATCAGTTTATTAATCGTCGCATTGAGTATTTCGATGACATCATGTTTTAAAGATCATGAAGAAGATTTCTATCTTCCTGATTTTAGAATAGAGTTTCAAGATGCGGTCATTACGACTAATACTCCAGGATTGTCATATCCTATTTTAAAAGATCTTCGCAACAAGGCAGGCGTCCAAAAGTATCAGATCAATTTGGTCGGTGGGCTGAAGGATACAGACCAAATCGTTAAGATCAGAATCAGGGAGGAGAGTACAGCAAAGATACAAGAGCATTATTTGCTCCCAAAAGGGCTAGATGTCGTCATTCCGGCGAAGACAGCTTTTGGTTATTTTGAGGTGGAAATTCCCGAATTAAGCAATACCAGTGCTGTTCGATTGATTTTTGATTTAGAGTCCAATGAGCAGATCAAAGCAAGTGCAAACTACAAGACGCTAGGACTATCCATTCGAAAATAAATTTTTGACCATAATGCCAACCAACGGGCTGTCCGAAGTGTAGCAGAGCCCTGTCATCCATTCATATAAGGGTGACTAGGCGATGAGCGATTAGGGCAGCCCTCTTTAATGAACGATAATTTATGAAATCAAAAAGACACATATTACTCTTATTATTGATGTTCTCCGCCTTGTGGAGAAATCACAACGTATATGCTCAACACGTGAGGGATGTGCTGGAAGAACCACCCCATATTTTCTTTGATAATAATTCCACTACAATCAGGTGGGTCGAAAATGGTGTCTCTAGATACGTTACCTCAGATGATCGAAAAGAGTTTGATAAATACATAGGTGTATTCTCCGAAAAGCTGCAGGTCGATCTCCAACAATTGTTAACGATGGACGGAAATCCCAAAAGAGAACCGACAACTTTTTTGGAACAGTATGATACCGTTCGACGTTTTGCAGCCATAAGCGATCTACATGGTCAACACGACCTATTTGTTAAATTATTGCAGCAACATCATATCATCGATAATAAGGGTGATTGGGTATACGGTGACGGACATCTGGTGATCGTGGGAGATATCATGGACCGGGGGGACAAGGTGACCGAAAGTTTATGGTTGTTGGTCAAGTTGGAGAAGCAGGCTGCAGCAAAAGGTGGAGCAGTACATTATGTTATTGGCAACCATGAACTCATGGTTTTTGATAATGATCTACGCTATATCCATCGCAAATATCAAGAGATTGCCACTATGTTTGGGATCGGTTATCATCAGTTTTTTGCCCAAAATACGTTCTTTGGTAGATGGTTGAAGCAAAAGCCGGTGATTATAGGGATTAACAATATCCTGTTCACACATGGTGGGATATCCCCTGAATTCGTGACCCGTGGATTGACAGGCGCGCGCACCAATCAACTCTTTGTGGATAGTGTATTTACACAATCTAAGCAGCACTATCGGAAGAATGAAGAGCTGGAGTTTTTGACACGTTCCAAAGGACCGCTTTGGTATAGAGGTTATTTCAATGATACGACCTTTAATGCCGCGACATTGGATTTCGTTCTGCACGGATTAAAAAAAGACCATATCATCGTCGGACATACCTCACATCCGACAATTGTCAACTTATATGATGACCGTATATTCGGCGTAGATTCAAGTATCAAAAATGGAAAAAATGGCGAAATCTTACTCTATGACAATGGAATATTCTATCGGGGACTATTAAATGGTGAAAGGCAAAGCTTTTAGGAGATACATTTTAAATCGATCTTTCCAAAATTCTAATCATCAAGCAAAGGATTATGCGATAAATTTCTATTGCATATGATCCCAAATTTATCTAAGTTTATAAGAGCATGTTATAGATTTATAGTATGAAATTTTTTATAAGCTATTTTTGAGCGAGACAAGGCGTTTTTCCGAAGTAGCAACGCGTCTACCTCGAGAGAATATAACGAGGCCGCCGCCAGAAGAGACATAGAAAAATACGAGATAAATTTATAACAGGCGCTAAAAGTAAACTTAAAAAATATGGGACTATTAGATAAAATAAGAAACGAATTTATCGATATCATCGAGTGGGTTGATGATACCAAAGACACCATTGTCTGGAAATTTCCAAGATATCAGAATGAGATCAAGATGGGCGCTCAGCTGACCGTAAGGGAAGGGCAAGCAGCGGTCTTTATGAACGAAGGTCGTATTGCAGATGTATTCCATTCTGGGCGATATGAACTTTCTACCCAGAATATGCCTATCATGACTACACTACAGGGATGGAAATATGGGTTCAATAGTCCATTTAAGGCTGACGTTTTTTTTGTCAGTCTACGTCAATTTGTCAACCAAAAATGGGGGACAAGTAATCCGATCATGTTGCGCGATGCCGAATTCGGCCCCGTACGTTTACGTGCATTTGGGAATTATGCGTTCAGCATGAAAGATCCCGGCTTATTTATCAAGACAATTGCAGCAACAAATCCGACCTTTACCGTCGATGATATCAATGAGCAGCTCAAAAATATTGCGGTCTCCAGAGGGATGGATGCCATTGCCGAATCGAAAATTCCGGTACTGGATCTTGCTTCCAATTACGACGAGGTGTCGAAGCTTATACAAGAGAAGATTGCCCCTGAATTTGAAGAAATTGGCCTTACACTCAATAAGTTCTTAATCGAAAATGTGTCACTACCCGATGAGGTTGAAAAAGTATTGGATAAAAGAAGTAGCATGGGTATTGTCGGTGATTTAGGTGCCTACGCGCAGTATCAAGCGGCCAATTCTATGGAGAAAGCTGCTGAGAATCCTAGCGGCGGCGGATTAATGGGGGCTGGAATGGGAGCCGGCCTAGGTATGGGCATGGCTGGGAATATGGGTAATGTCTTCCAGGAACGCAAATTTGATGGCAATCCATCCACCACACCTCCAGCAGCTGCTGCAATGCCACCGCCACTGCCTACCCAGCTGGCATATTATGTGGCGGTGAATAACAAGCAAGAAGGGCCATTTGATATCAACCAACTGCGCAGTATGGTGACCGCAGGAAGCTTGACGTCAAGTACACTTGTTTGGAAGACGGGCCTTGCTAATTGGATCGCAGCAGATCAGACAGCTGATCTAGCCAATCTGTTTCATCAGACACCTCCTCCAATTCCTGGGGTATAGGTTTATTTGTGAAGATTTAGATGGCCTTTGAAGAAAGAACCGCCGAGATAAATAAAACATTTAAATGTACCGGCTGTAGTGCTCCCCTGAAGTACAAACCCGGTACCAACTATTTGTTGTGCCCGTACTGTGGTACGCGCAATGAAATTGAAGAGCAACAGGCGGATATGCCCCCTCTTTTATTTCCAATCGGCTACCAACATTACGTAGATTCATTAAGAGATGTCAACGACAGACGATTTGAGCAGATCCAAGAGATAGCAAAATGTACAAACTGTGGTGCATCCACCACATTAGATTCACATCTGCTGGCCTCCAATTGCCCTTTCTGTTCCTCACCGCTCGTCATTGATCATCATACCGAACATGTGGTCCGACCGCATGCGTTGATCCCTTTTTTTATCGACAACAAAGTGGCGTATCAGCAATTTAAGAGCTGGGGCGGTAAGAGGTGGTTTGCACCTAATGATTTCAAGAGAATATTTGATAGCTACTCTCTAAATGCATTAAAGGGAATATATATACCTTTTTGGCTGTTTAATGCTCATACTGATACCGATTACACGGGCGAGCGAGGACGTTACTACTATGTAAGTAGGACCGTAAGAGACAAAGATGGGAATACAACCACGGTTCAAGATCGACATACAGATTGGACGTATACCGCTGGAAATGTGGATGTTGATTTTAAAGATATTGTTGTCTGTGCCTCTCAGTCTCTTTCGCAGTCTTCCAGCGATAAGCTAGGCCCTTGGCATCTGGATAAGTTGGTTCCGTTTAATGAGCAGTACATGAGTGGTTTTTCGGCACAGACCTATCAGTTGGACCCACAAGCGGCAATGACTGTGGCCAAATCTATTATGGAATATCAGATAAGAGGCTATATTGAAAGTGATATTGGTGGAGATGAACAGCGGATTCTCAGCGCGAGTACATCATTTAGCAAGGAAGGGATAAAATATGTACTGCTTCCTGTGTGGTTGACTTCTTATAAATATAATGGCAAGCCTTATCAGATTATGATCAATGCATTCACGGGCAAAGTATACGGTGGACGGCCCTACAGTGTCTGGAAGATTATAGGAGCGGTCTTCTTAGCATTATTGATCCTGTATATGATTGCACTGTTTTCTGGAGCGGGGTAGTGATTCCGATCAATAGATTATAATGGTGAAAAACGCCTTAAGGTTAAGATCCCTAAGGCGTTTTTCATTATTTGATGATCCGTTTGATCTTATTTGATTTCTTGATCAACTTATGAAGACCTTCATAATCTTCCTTGTCGATCGCATCATAAAGGGACTGGAGCTGCTTGATATGCTCATCAAGTACTTCCAGCACATTCGTCCTGTTTTGTTTGAAAATAGGTGTCCACATATCCGGTGAACTTTTAGCAAGGCGCACTGTAGACTCAAATCCCGAGCCCGCTAGTTCGAAAATGCGGCCTTGGGATTTCTCCTTTCCAAGTACAGTGAGTGCAAGCGCGAAAGATGTCAAATGTGAAATATGGGAGACATAAGCCGTGTGTACATCATGCTCGTCCGCATTCATGAATGATGTCTTCATTTCCAACAATTCCGTAATCGAATCCGCCAATTCAAAAGCATCTTCATCCGACCGTGACGCTTCGACGTATACCATCATTTTGTCCTTGAATAGGTTGGGTAGCGCTGCCTCTGGACCTGAATATTCTGTTCCTGCCATAGGGTGTGCAGCGACATATCGACCCCTATTAGGGTGGTTTTCGATCAGTTTAAGAATATTTTCTTTCGTAGATCCCATGTCAATGACCACCTGATCCGTTACTAGATCCAATACCTTGGGAGCAAGTTTTAAGATCGCATCAACAGGAGCCGTCAAAATGATTACTTTAACGTCTTTTATGGCATCTTCTAAAGCAGCTACCTCATCCACCAAACCGAGTTGGAGTGCTTTTTTTTGGTTGACTTCACTTTTGTCAACACCTATTATTTTGGAGAAGGGACCCTTCTCCTTTAATCGGATGGCTATCGACCCACCGATAAGCCCGATTCCGACAATTGCTATATTCATTTTATAATAAAAAGTAAAATTTTAAAAAATCTACTTGAAGACTGCGATGAAAGAACAAAGACATAAAGCGTAATAATGATATATCTCACATCTCACATCTAAATACTAACCAATCCTCGCTATCGCTTCTTCAAATACCTGTTCCGTAGCACAAAGGCTTACCCGGATATATCCATTACCAGCATCTCCGAAAATTCCGCCTGGCGTAATGAAAACACGAGCTCGGTTTAGGACTTCATCACTCAGTTCATATCCCGAAGAATGGGTTGCTGGGATCTTTGCCCAAATAAACAGACCCACTTGGTCTGTCCGATAGGTACATTGTAACAGATCGAGTAATTCCAGTGCTTTTTCTTTCCTTTTTTGGTAGACAGTATTCAATTGTGTGTACCAGGATGCATCAAGGCTCAACGCCTTAGCGGCAGCGAGCTGAAGTGGAAGGAACATTCCCGAATCCATATTGGATTTAAATCTAAGTATTTCACTGATACGCTCCTCCGATGCAATGAGCATACCAATTCGCCAACCCGCCATATTGGACGATTTGCTAAGCGAATTTAACTCTATTACTACATCAAAAGCTCCTGGCGTAGCCATAATGCTTTGTGGGCTATCATTCAGGATGAAGCTATAGGGGTTGTCATGACAGATGAGGATGTTGTGTCGTTGTCCAAATGCGACGACTTCCGCAAAAAAGGCGGATGTCGCCTGCGACCCTGTTGGCATGTGTGGATAGTTGATCCACATCATTTTTACCTTTGAAAGGTCTCTAGTGGACAATTCTTCCAAGTTGGGTAACCAATCATTTTCCGCAGTCATATTGTAAGGAATGCTCGTTGCACCACTTAGACGTACAGCAGCAGCATAAGCAGGATACCCCGGATTCGGAATCAGCACCTCGTCACCTTCCTGTAGATAGGTCATGCAGATATGTACTATTCCCTCCTTGGAGCCAATCAACGGCAAAACTTCTTTTTCAGGATTAATGGACACGTGATAATATCGCTCATACCAGTCGGCAATAGCTTTGCGCAACACGGGGCTACCTTTATAATTTTGATAACCATGCGTTGTCGGCAAGCTTGCTTGCTCATGAAGGGTTTGGATTACTTCAGGATGAGGAGGTAAATCTGGACTCCCGATTCCTAAATTGATCACGCGAGCTCCACTTTTGTTGAGCTCGTCAATCTCTCTCAATTTTTTGGAGAAATAATACTCTTCCGTTTGTTGCAGCCTTTTGGCAACCTGAATCTGCATTTTGATATTGTTTTTAAAAAGCCTAAAATTAAAGATTATGTGTTGAAATCCTACAGGTTTATCATAAATTATCTAAATTGTGCCGCGACGTACGTGTTTTGTTCTTTTTGCATACCACTTGGATTATCAGTAGTTTGCAACAATTTAGGATAAGAACCCCGGCATTTTAGGCTTGTTGATTATCTTTTTACTATTTTTGTCGCCTTATTCGATTTAATGAAGACATATCTTAGACTACTTTCATTTGCTAATCCCATCGGGAAATATGCGGTCCCGTATATTATTACGACGATCATCACGGTGATTTTTAGCACGCTTAACCTTGCGCTCCTGGCTCCTTTGTTACAGACGTTGTTCAACGCAGAGAATGAAGTCAAAGGTGAGTTGGTCAAGCCAGAGAGTATGTTCAATCTGTTGGATAATTTTAACTACTACGCCAACTGGATCAACCATCAGTATGGACCTTATGAGGCACTGAAAATGGTCTGTATTGCGGTCATTATTTCTGTTTTGATCAGTAATGTGTTTCGCTATTTTTCGCAGCGAATCATGGAGAATCTGCGTATCCATACATTGCTTAATCTTCGTAAGGCTGTGTTTAACAATGTAATGGATCTGCATCTAGGCTTTTTTACGGGGCAGCGAAAAGGAGATGTAATTTCAAAAATAGCTTCTGATGTCCAAGTCGTACAGTACTCGGTCACGGGGACGCTACAGGTTGTATTCAAAGAACCCCTCCAGTTAATTGCCTATTTGGTTGCCCTTTTCGCTATATCGGTCAAGCTTACCTTGTTTTCGATGCTCGTTATACCCATATCGGCCTTTTTTATCTCCCGTATCGTCAAGAATTTGAAATCACAGGCTACAGCCGGACAACAATCCTACGCGAATATGATCACCTATCTGGATGAAGCATTGTCGGGTGTCCGGATTATCAAAGCCTTCAATGCGACATCGTTTGTCAAAAAACGATTTGATGATGAGAATAGCAATTATGCAACGATTATGCGTCGTATGGTGCGTAGACAACAGATGGGATCACCTGTGTCAGAATTGTTGGGCGTCATTATGGTTGCGATCATTTTGCTATATGGTGGTAGTTTAGTACTGAGCGGAAGTGATGAATTGCCGGCATCAGAGTTTATCGCTTATATTGCAATTTTTTCCCAGATCATGAGGCCGGCGAAGGCCATTACGGATTCATTCAGCAGCATTCACAATGGAGTGGCTGCCGGAGAGCGTGTATTGGAGCTGATTGATGAGAAGAATGAGGTGATGGATAAACCGGAGGCGAAAGTAATAGCTGCATTTGCGCAAGATATACGCTTTCAGCATGTGAATTTTGCCTATGGAGACAATCCTGTATTATCGGATATCAATCTAACGATCGAAAAAGGGAAGACAATAGCACTTGTAGGGCCATCTGGAGGTGGTAAGTCGACGTTAGTCGATCTCATTCCGAGATTTATGGATGTGACAGACGGGCAGATCTTGTTTGACGGGGTAGATCTCCGGGATTTAGACCAAGATTCTTTACGTAAGCTGATAGGAGTCGTCAATCAAGAGTCCATCTTGTTCAATGACACCATCTACAATAATATTGCTTTTGCGCAAGAAAATGCAACAGCTGAACAAGTAGAGGCTGCCGCTAAGATCGCAAATGCGCATCAATTTATCATGAATGCTGAGGATGGGTATCAGACCAATATTGGAGATCGTGGGGCTAAGCTTTCCGGCGGACAGCGTCAACGTATCTGTATCGCACGGGCTGTTCTCAAGAATCCGCCTATCATGCTACTTGATGAGGCGACTTCGGCCCTGGACACTGAATCCGAAAAACTGGTGCAGGAAGCCTTATATAAATTGATGGAAAACCGTACGACAGTGGTCATCGCCCATCGCTTGAGCACGATCCAGAATGCAGACAAAATTGTAGTCGTAGAGGCAGGTAAGATCGTTGAGTCCGGTTCACATATGGAGTTGATCGGCCAGCAAGGGCTGTACAAACGTCTCATCGATATGCAGCAGTTTGCCGAATCGTAATCTTTCTGTAAAGGATTGTTTTAACATCTAATCTTCTCGCATTTTTAGTCTAATATTGGTACATTTGTCTAATAGGAGAAGAGATATGGAAGCTAGATACAAGATAGATTTTTTAATCAACGACAGCCGTTTAGATCCAGAGCTGCGTAGAATAGCCCAAAAAGTTTTAGACAGCGAGCGCTTGACATTTGATGAAGGTGTACTACTTTTTGAAAAAGGAGAGCTGAGTTATCTTGGCGTATTAGCCAATTATATCCGCGAACGTAAACATGGGGATATCACTTATTTCAACCGTAATTTTCATATCGAACCGACTAATGTGTGTGTGTACGATTGTAAGTTTTGTTCGTACTCCCGTATGATCAAACAGCGGGAGGAAGGATGGGAGATGGATGTCGATGGCATGATCGATATCGTTAAAAAGTATGATGATGAGCCCGTGACTGAAGTGCATATCACTGGCGGGGTCGTTCCCAAGCAAAATCTTGACTTTTACGCAGACTTTTTCCGAAGATGCAAGGCACACCGCCCTGAGCTGCATATCAAAGCCCTTACTCCGGTTGAATACTACTATATTTTCAAAAAAGCGAAGCTTAGTCATTACGATGGTATGAAGTATCTGCAGGAAGCCGGACTCGATTCTATGCCTGGAGGCGGAGCCGAAATCTTTCATCCGGAAATCAGAGAAAAGATCGCACATGATAAGTGTACCGCTGAGCAGTGGCTGGACATTCACGAACAGGCCCATAAACTGGGAATGCATACCAATGCAACTATGCTCTATGGTCATATTGAAGAATACTGGCATCGTGTAGACCATATGGAACGACTACGTCAACTGCAGGATAAGACCGGTGGTTTTCAGACTTTTATCCCGCTGAAATTTAGAAATAAGGAAAATCAGATGTCCGATGTAGCCGAAGTATCTGTTATTGAGGATTTACGAAATTATGCAGTCGCGCGGATCTACATGGATAATTTTCCACACATCAAAGCCTATTGGGCAATGATTTCAAGAGATACTGCACAGATGGCTCTTAGTTTTGGTGTGGATGACATCGATGGTACCCTTGACGACACGACCAAGATTTATAGTATGGCGGGAGCAGAGGAACAGACACCAGCAATGAGTACGCAGCAGTTGGTCGAGTTGATCAAAAATGTAGGCCGACATCCAATAGAGCGGGATACTTTGTACAATGTGGTGACAGATTACAAAGACCATGTCTTTGACAACGGATCTGCTAAAAAGAAAAATTATTATTCACTACCCGTTATCAACAGTTAACATTTTTGGAAAAGCTATTTTATTTCATCAGACACGGACAGACCGATCTTAATCTTCAAGGTATTGTTCAGGGCCGAGGCGTCAATTCCCCATTAAATGGCAACGGACAGCGACAGGCTCAGGCATTCTACGATACATACAAAGATGTTGCATTTGATAAAGTCTACACCTCTACATTGTTGAGAACCCATCAGACGGTGACCCCATTTTTAGAGCAGGGGATTGCTTGGGAGCAGCTTGAGGGACTCGATGAGATCAGTTGGGGAGTCTATGAAGGGCGTGAGCAGAATCCAGCGATAATGGCTGGCTTTGAGAAAGTCGTCGGTGCGTGGCGTAGTGGTGATCTGGACCTTAATATTGAAGCTGGAGAGTCGCCAAACCAAGTTGTCGAACGTCAAAGACAAGCGATCGATTACATGCTCAGACAACCCGACGAAGATACCATCTTGGTGTGTCTACACGGTCGTGCTTTACGGATATTGATGTGTGTGCTCACCGATGTTGACGTGAGCCTGATGGACGATTTTCCGCATACAAATACGGCATTATATGTCGTCAAATACCATAACAATCAATTCAGTATTATCGATTATTACAATACCAAGCATCTAGAAGGAATAGTTGAGAATGGATAAAATTAAAATATCTGCCGTATCCTATACGAATACATTGCCCTTTTTGAATGGAATCAGCCATTCGCCTGTTAGCGATCAAATAGACCTCCGAGTAGATCACCCAAGCGCATGTGCTCAACGTGTGATCGATAATGAGGTCGACATGGGCATCATCCCGACAGCAGCTTTACTGAGTCTTCCTCAGTATTATATCAATACAGATTTCTGTATTGGCACAGAAGGTGCAGTAGATTCCGTTTTTATCTTTTCCCAAAAACCTGCCGATCAGATATCATCTATACTGTTGGATCAACAGTCCAGAACGTCTAATGGATTGGCACGTATTCTCTTGAAATACCATTGGAACAGAGAGGTCGAAATTAAATCCGAGGGAGAGGCAGATGCTTACGTCTTGATCGGTGACCGAACCTTTGGAAAGAAGGATACAGTTCCCTATGTATATGATTTAGGCTTAGAGTGGAAAAAGTTTACAGGCCTACCATTTGCTTTTGCACTGTGGGTATCCAACAAGGAGCTTCCCAAAGAGTTCTTGGAGAAATTCAATGAAGCATTGAGATATGGAGTGGAACACGCGGACGATGTGATTGCTGGATTGCCCACTTACGCCGGACTCGATTACCATCGGTACCTTACGCAGAATCTGGATTTTCACCTCACCGCTGAAAAGCGGAAAGCCGTCGAAAAATACCTTACGCTCTACAAAACCCTATAACTGCTGAAGGTACTTTTTTTTCACTTGAAGATATAAGCTGCGTTTATTCCTTCCAACTTTCTGGGCACTGTATATGCCCTTTTCTCCAGAGCAGAGATAAGCGACACAGCACACAATGGTCAATACAATCCCATACGCTACTCCAAAGAGCTCCATTCCCATTACTGCACATGCTATGGGCGTATTGGTGGCACCGGCAAATACTGCTACAAAACCCATCGCAGCGAGAATTGACATCGGGATAGGGATGAAGAGTGCCAGCATATTGCCTAAAGTTGCCCCGATAAAGAAGAGCGGTGTGACCTCTCCGCCCTTGAATCCTGCACTCAATGTGAAAGTCGTCAATAATAGCTTCATGAGAAAGTCATACGGAGGCACAGATCCATGAAAGGATTCGACAATGGTCGGGATACCTAAGCCGATATATTTTGTGGAACCTGATACCAAGACAATCCCAGCGATCACAATACCTCCTACAAAAGGACGCAACGGCGGAAATGGGATGCTTTTCTTGAAAAAGTGACTGAAGAAATCTCCGGTTTTGGTAAATAAAAAAGCGGTCAATCCAAAAATAACACCCACGATTCCTGTGTAGAATATTAAGGATATCGATAGGGAGGGAAGGGAAGCATTTACTTCGTAGTGGGTATGTCCGACTTGCCACAGGCGGCAAGTCATATCTGCCACAAATGCACACATAAGGCTCGGGATGAGCAGGTGTACCTGTCTTTTGCCGATAATCAATACTTCCAATGCGAATATGGCACCTGCCAGTGGGGTGCCAAAGATAGAAGCGAATCCAGCACTGATCCCCATGACCAATAGGGTCCTTCGGTCAATACTATCTATTTTAAAGCATCTGGAGAACCTGTCGGCTATTGTTCCGCCTATTTGTACGGCTGTACCTTCCCGACCTGCTGAGCCCCCGAAAAGATGCGTCACCAATGTGCTCACCAGGACCAATGGAAACATTCGGAAGGGAATCTGATGTTTCGGACGGTGATATTCTGCTATTAACAGATTGTTTCCCTTATTGGCCGCACCACCCCAATAGTGGTACATTAATCCGATAAGCAATCCGGCCAATGGTAAAAAAACAATAATCCAACTATGCATTTCCCGGTAGTCTGTCACCCAAGACAATGAGGTTAGAAAAAAAGCCGAAGCTGATCCGACCAGAATCCCAATAGCGATACTCAACCATATCCATGATAGGAGCATGGTCGGAATATTTCGTTTGTAAGAAGTGATAATGTTGAGCATGTCTGTCTACTTGAATAGTTGTTAAATTCTCCTACCTATTGACATATAGTGCCAACGTTAGGAGGTAAGTAGACGTCATCAGCTTTTTAAGGCGGTTTGGGGCAGACATCATTGCCACGGCTATAGCAAACTTAAAAAAAATTGATGATAAGTGCAACCCAACCTACAATCATCAGTAATCCTCCCAGTGGAGTAATAGGGCCTAGGAATTTTAAATTCTTTTTCCAATAATCGGCAAACGACAGGAAGTAGATACTTCCTGAAAATAAAATGGTGCCGATCGTAATGCCGTAATAAGCGGTTTTCTCGGATGATAGTTCAAAGGTCAGGTTGAATCCAATGACCAACAATGCAAGTGCGGCATACATTTGATACCGGACACCGACTTCAAATGAAGATAATTTATCCTCACTTAGAATTTTCTTAAACGCATGGGCTCCAAAGGCGCCAAGCACAATTCCACTGGCTCCAAAAATTCCTGCTGTAATAATAACTAGCTCTCGCATGACAATATCGTGTAGTATGAAAATCAAATTTAGACAAAAGAATCGATTCGGAAATAGGAATACAGAATTAGATATGCTTTGTCCTACTTGTGGATAGCGTCGATACTACTGTAAGAATGAGTCATATTTAATAGAGAATAACTAGTGTTGTAATGAAGGGTTAATAGAGGGTTGATAGAGTTACTATCTCTATCAACCCTCTATTAACCCTCTGTCAAACCTTTATCAACCCTCTGTCTGTATAACCGTTGATGTAGAGCTGGTGCGTTGTTAAAGCAACGTAAACTTAGGGTTTGTAATGCTGTAGATCGGGGTACACAAAGTGCCGATGGCATAAGCCGCAAAAAAAAATAGCGGTCTCTTTAAAGAGACCGCTATTTTTTTTAGGTGTATCAGGATACTATTGATATCCCAATAATTTCATAACCTGTTTGGAGTTTTGTTCTTCGCCAAAGACCTCGTAATTGAAAGTCTCATCGCGATTACGACGAATCAATACATGCTTAGGAGATGGGAGTAAACAGTGATGAATGCCACCATAGCCGCTTAATACATCCTGATAAGCACCCGTATGGAAGAAACCTAGATATTGTACTTTCCTTGTTTTTGGCATGAACACAGAGTTCATGTGTGCTTCCTGGTTGTAATAATCTTGACCATCACAGGTAATTCCACCTAGATTGACACGCTCATATTCCGAATCCCAGTTGTTGATCGGTAACAGAATGTATTTCTGATTGAGTGCCCATACATCTGGTAGATTCGTGATGAATGATCCATCAATCATAAACCATCTTTCGCGGTCATTCTGTTGTTTACGACCTAATACTTTGTAAAGTATTCCAGAAGCTTCCGCCACTGTGTATTTTCCGAACTCTGTAATGATATCCGGTTCCATTACTTCATGATGTGCACAGATCTGCTTGATACGGTTGACGATCTCGTTGACCATATACTCATAGTCGAAGTCATGTACCAAAGAATCTTTGAATGGCATGCCGCCACCGATATCGAGGGTGTCCAGCTCAGGATTTATTTTCTTGAATTTACAGTATAATGTTACATACTTCTCTAATTCATTCCAGTAATAGGGAGTATCCGAAATTCCGGAATTGATGAAAAAGTGGAGTAGCTTAACTCTGAAATTTGGATTTTCAGCAATTTTGTTGTTGTAAAAATCAATGATATCCTCGCTTCTGATGCCTAAGCGCGAAGTGTAAAACTGGGAGTCGGGTTGCTCTTCCGAAGCAATGCGGATCCCCAAATTACATGGGACATCCAGTTCGATCTCATCATCGTACAAGTTAAATTCCTCTTTATTATCCAATACGGGAATGATATTCCGATAGCCGTCATGGATCATATCAATGATATATTGCTTGTACTGATAGGTTTTAAAACCATTGCAAATAACCGTAATATCCTTTGTGACAGTTCCTTGTCTTTCTAGGGTATCTATCATCGGCATGTCAAATGCAGAAGAAGTCTCCAAGTGGATGTCATTTTTCAATGCTTCTTCAACGATATGTTTGAAATGGGATGATTTGGTACAATAGCAATATTTATAGGACCCGCGATAATTGTGTTTCAAGATGGCTGTCTGAAACAAAATCTTAGCTTGTTGAATTTTTTTGCTGACGATAGGCAAATAGGTAAAACGTAATGGTGTCCCATACGTTTCTATCATTTCCATTAGATTCAAATCATGGAAATACAATTCGTCGTCGATGATTTCGAATCCGTCTTGCGGAAAACCAACACTTAGGTCAAGAAATTCCTGATAGCTCTGCATTTTTTATTATTTTTGGCAAAGATATGCTTTCATCCCGAATACAGGTATAGCGAATGCTATTTATTTGTCGTTCATAATCAGAAAGTTGTAAAAATTACTTATTCATTACATGACTGTATCTATTGAAAATGCGCTTGTAGACCTCACGGTACAAGCAGTAAAAGAGCTTTATCAGGCAGAAATCCCCGTTTCGCAGATCACTCTGCAGGAGACCCGAAAAGAGTTTGAGGGTCAGATTACTATCGTTGTTTTTCCGATAACTCGATTTTCAAAGAAATCTCCCGAGCAGACGGGAACCGAAGTCGGTGAGTTCCTGCAAGCTAAAATAGCCGAAATTGCTGCCTTCAATGTCATCAAGGGCTTTCTCAATATCAGTCTATCAGATGCGTACTGGATCAACCTGCTTAATGCTAAGCTGGTCGCACCGGATTTTGGAAATTTTCCTTCCAATGGCAAGCGGGTGATGGTCGAATACTCCTCTCCAAATACAAATAAGCCGCTGCATCTGGGGCATATTCGTAACAACCTGTTGGGGTATTCAGTAGCGGAGATTCTAAAAGCCTACGGCTATGATGTGGTCAAAGCTAATCTTGTCAACGACAGAGGTATACATATCTGTAAGTCCATGTTGGCCTGGCAGAAGTATGGTGATGCAGAGACGCCTGAATCCTCCGGTCTGAAAGGTGATCATCTCGTAGGGAAGTACTACGTTATTTTTGACAAAGAATACAAAAAACAGATCGATACACTGAAGGCGGAAGGGCAGACCGAGGAAGAAGCAAAGAAGAATGCACCCCTGATACGTGAGGCGCAGGAAATGCTTCAGAAATGGGAAGCCGGAGATGAGGAAGTGATCAGTCTATGGACGATGATGAATGGTTGGGTGTATGCTGGGTTCGAAAAAACCTACAAGCAGTTAGGCGTTGATTTTCATAAATATTACTACGAATCTAATACCTACCTTCTTGGTAAGGATATTATACAGGAAGGTCTTGAAAATGGAGTATTCTTTAAGAAAGAAGATAATTCCGTCTGGATTGATTTGACCGATGAGGGGCTAGACCAAAAATTGGTACTTCGAGGGGACGGTACTTCCGTGTATATTACCCAGGATCTTGGGACTGCCCAATTGAAATACGATGAGTTTAAGATGGATGAATCGATCTATGTCGTGGGTAACGAGCAAGATTACCATTTTAAAGTATTGTTCTTGATCTTGAAAAAACTAGGTAAATCCTGGGCAAATGGATTATTCCACCTTTCGTACGGAATGGTCGATCTGCCTTCTGGTAAGATGAAGTCGCGAGAAGGTACAGTGGTGGACGCAGACGATTTGATGGCGGAGATGATTGTCACCGCAAAAGAACGGACAGAGGAGCTCGGAAAGACAGAAGGATTTACGGAAGAAGAGAAGCATGCACTTTATCAGATGATTGGAATGGGGGCATTGAAATACTTCTTACTAAAAGTAGATCCCAAGAAAAGATTACTATTCGATCCGAATGAGTCTGTAGACTTTCAGGGGCATACAGGTCCTTTTATTCAATATACCCACGCCCGTATCAAATCTGTGCTGAACAAATCCATTTTCTCTGCACAGGATGCCGTTGTTGTACCAAACTCGTTATCCTCATATGAGCGTGATCTGATTCAATGTCTGGCTAATTACGAAAATGTGATTGCCGCCTCAGCAGAAGAATTTAGCCCCGCTCAATTGGCGAATTATGTGTATGACGTATCTAAGCTTTATAATAAATTCTACCATGAAGAGAGCATTCTTAAAGCCGAAGATGATACTCTTCGCACATTTAGACTGCACCTCTCTTCTGTAGCCGCTAAGGTATTAGCAAGAGGGATGAGCTTATTAGGTATTGCAGTACCGGATCGTATGTAAATGAGTTCATCTCATGCTCCACTTTTATGGAGACTATGGGATGCAGACAGATAAGATTAGCTAAAGCCTTCATCCCCTCTAAGTGGGGTGAAGGCTTTATTATCATAAGGTTGGGATTCTGAATTTCAACCCACAATTTGTGACAATAGGATCATGGGAGACGGGAGGTTCCGCTCCATCGTCAAGGAACATTATTTTAATAAATATTAATCTGAATATGAGTAAAATACGTGTAGGTTTAATAGGATTCGGTATATCAGGACAAGTATTCCACGCTCCTGTAATGAGATCCGTGAAAGAATTGGAGCTGGTCAAAGTAACGGCTCGGAAGGAAGAGCAGAAAGCCATTTTGCGAGCTAAGTATCCTCAAGCTCAGATTGTGGAGTCTGTCGATGATATATTGCTGGATGACGAGATCGATTTGGTGGTGGTAGCTACATCTAATGATATGCACTATCCATTTGCTAAGAAGGCATTGGAAGCGGGCAAGCATGTGGTGGTGGAGAAACCCTTCACCAATACCGTAGAGGAAGCCGACGAGCTGGTGCACTTGGCCATACAGAAAGGCAAAATTCTCTCCGTCTATCATAACTATCGCTTTCATTCCGACTACCGTACGTTGCGGGAGGTGATCCATGAGGGTCGCTTGGGACAGATTTATAATGTCGAGATGCGGTTTGACAGGTTCCGGAATTATCTCCGTCCGAATGCCTGGAGAGAGGAAAATCTACCGGGTTCGGGTATCTTCTACGACTTAGGTGCTCATGGCATCGATTTGGCCTTACAGCTGTTTGGCAAGCCAGAGGCGGTATTTGCAGATCTTGCTGTACAGCGACCCGGCGCAAGAGCGATCGATAATTTTGATCTCCTTCTATATTACCCGCACATGCGCGTCTCGATCAAAGGTTCGATGCTGGCGAAGGAGCCTACGCAGCGGTTTATGGTATTTGGCCTCAATGGTAATTTTACCAAGTATGGGACAGATCCGCAGGAAGTATTGCTACGTGCAGGACATTTTCCTGACGAGGATCCTAACTGGGGGAAAGAGGACCCGGAGATATACGGAAAATTAAATATATTGGTGGATGATCAGGATATTCAGGAAACGATTCCATCTAAAATAGGTAGCTACGCTGACTATTATCAGAATATCGCAGATGCAATATTGGGTAGATCTCCCTTAATCGTCAAGGCTGAGCAAGCTCGTGATGTCATCAAGCTTATTGAGTTGGGCTATCAAAGTCAACAGGAACGTAGAGTAGTCCCAGTAGAGGATCAGTTGATCGGGTATTAATATGCATTACGATGCAATCATTATCGGGGGTGGGGCATGTGGACTGATGTGTGCCGTCCAGGCTGGATTACTTGGGAAGAAAACCTTGGTTTTGGAGCGAAATGATAAGCCCGGAGCCAAGATCCTGATCTCGGGCGGGGGGAGGTGCAATTACACCAATCTAGGCACTTCCATCGAAAACTTTGTTTCCGAAAATACCTCATTTTTACATGCCGCTTTTAGTCTTTGGACGGTGTCAGATACGATCAATTTTTTTGAATCACATGGTATCCAAGGACAAGAGAAGACGCTTGGTCAGCTTTTTCCGACGACGAATAAGGCAAAAGATGTAGTTGCTGTTTTTACCAGGTTGATGTTTGAAACGGGACAGGATATCTGGCTCAATAGTCTGGTGAAGTCAGTGGAGCAGACCGGAGATATGTACAGCTTGCTGGTGGAGACCCCATCTGGCGAGAAGACGCTATCGTCATCCAAAGTGGTCTTTGCCAGTGGCGGACTTCCGGTTCAAAAATTGGGTGCGTCAGACTTTGCTTTGCGTGCTGCCAGACAGTTTGGGCTTAAGGTTGTCCCCACTGCACCCGCTTTGGTCCCATTGACCATTACGGGTAAAGATGCAGAGTGGTATGCCTCGCTATCGGGCAATAGTGTATACTGTAGGGTATATAATAAAGAAATCAGTTTTGAAGAGAATATCCTATTTACACATTGGGGACTCAGTGGCCCGGCTATTCTACAGATCTCCTCGTACTGGCGTCCCGGAGAAGAGTTTACGATCGATCTATTGCCTCAATTCAGCTTGGAAGAGATCATCAAGTCCGAGCGTAGCAGTGGTGGCAAGCGTCTCGTCTCGCAGGTCTTACACGACTATTTTACCAAGCGGATGGTAGAGGCACTAGGCCAATATCTACCTATAGAGACTAAAATAGCCTCTTTGAGCAAAGCCGATGCTAAATTAATAATGGATACTGTCCATCGTTTTAGGGTAAAGCCAGCTGGCGATAAGGGATACGATAAGGCCGAAGTGATGCGGGGCGGGATCTCTACCGAAGAGTTGAATGCACGTACACTGGAATCAAAAAAGATGCCTGGACTGTATTTTGGGGGAGAAGCGGTGGATGTGACCGGCTGGCTGGGAGGCTATAATTTTCAATGGGCCTGGGCCTCAGGATATGCCATTGCGCAAGCGATTTAGATAGACAGTGCAGGGCAATGTAGCCTTAATTTTCCGATTTAATATTTCGTGTAATAACCGATTTATTTCCATTATAAAACCTTACTTTTGCTGGCGAAGCAAACTGGTTCTATCGCTGTTCCGATTTATCGGAAGAGAGGAAAGTCCGGGCAACATAGAGCAACTCACTTCCTAACAGGAAGGCTCCGTCATGACGGAGACAGCAAGTGCCACAGAAAATATACCGCCCTATCTTGATGGGGTAAGGGTGAAAACGTGAGGTAAGAGCTCACGGTATTGTATGGTGACATGCATTACGGTAAACCTTGGGTGTTGAAAGACCAAATAGGTTGCGAAACTCGAAGGCTGCTCGTCTTCTGCTGTCTTGACAGCATTCGTAATGGGTAGGTTGATTGAGCTTGTCAGTGATGGCAAGCCTAGATAAATGATAGAGGTTCGATTCGTCGTTCACAGAACCCGGCTTATAAGGTTTGCTTCCTTTTTGATTATTCCGCTTTAATTGCTATTTTGCTTTCGCAAAAAAAGTGCTGCATACAACTATTTATGGCTACAATATTAATAATTGATGATGAACGTGCCATCCGGAGTACGTTGAGAGAGATTCTTGAATACGAAGATTATAAAGTATTTGACGCGGACAACGGACTAGATGGATTGGATATCCTAAAGAAGGAGAAGATTGACCTTGCTTTATGTGACATCAAGATGGAGAAAATGGATGGCTTAGAAGTCTTGACAATGGCGCAGACCATTAAGGCTGAAGTCCCATTTATTATGATTTCGGGTCATGGAACAGTCGAGACTGCGGTGGAAGCGACGAAAAAAGGAGCCTATGATTTTTTATCGAAACCTTTGGATCTCAATCGGATATTGATAACCGTAAGGAATGCTCTTGAAAGAGGTTCGCTAGTCGAAGAGACGAAAGTCCTGAAGAAGAAGGTGTACAGTTCCAAGACCAAAGAAATCTTGGGAGAATCCGAAACGATCTCCAAAATTAAGGAAACCATTGAACGTGTGGCACCTACAGATGCCAGGGTATTGGTGACCGGAGAGAATGGATCGGGTAAAGAGTTGGTAGCAAGGTGGCTACATGAAAAATCCCACCGCTCTAACTTGCCATTGGTGGAAGTAAACTGTGCTGCTATTCCTTCCGAGCTGATTGAGTCCGAATTATTTGGACACGAGAAAGGGTCATTTACCTCTGCCGTAAAGCAACGTATCGGTAAATTCGAGCAGGCGAGTGGCGGGACATTATTCCTGGATGAAATCGGCGATATGAGCCTTTCAGCTCAAGCAAAGGTACTACGTGCATTGCAAGAACATAAGATTACACGGGTAGGAGGGGAGAAGGAGATAGAAGTGAATGTGAGGGTGATTGCAGCGACCAATAAGGACCTGTTAAAAGAGATCGATCAGGGCAACTTCAGAATGGACCTTTACCACCGATTAAGTGTCATCTTGATCCACGTACCGTCCTTGTCGCAGCGTATAGATGATATCCCGACTATTGCCACCAGCTTCTGTGAAGAAATATGTGGAGAATACAATATGCCGGCGAAGAAGATAACGACTGAAGCGATGAATGCGCTGCAATCACTGCCTTGGACCGGTAACATTCGCGAACTGAGAAACATGGTGGAGCGTCTGATCATCTTAAGCGATAAGTCTATCACGGATAAAGATGTATTGGCATATGCCAATCCTTCCATTATCCATACCCATAATGGTGGATCTACAGCAAGCACGCACGCGAATGGTGGAGCTAAAGTCGATTCTTCTCTAGCTTTTGAGAAATTCGACTCTTTCCAAGATTATAAGGACCATGCTGAAAAGGAATTTATCAACTTTAAATTGGATAAGAATAATTGGAATGTCTCCAAGACCGCAGATGATATCGGTATCCAACGGAGCCACCTCTATAGCAAAATAGAAAAATTTGGTCTAAAAAGAGACTAATAACGCAAAAGGGGACGAATGATCGTCCCCTTTGTTATTTAATGATTGAATGTATAGATTTATCAATCGTTGAATTTCCGTTTCTGTTTGTTGTAAAGCGTAAATACAACGATTGCTATTAAAATCAACCCGATAATCAGGTACGCTGTTGTCGAATGATCTTGTATATCCCTTTCATTCTGTGCAAATCCGAGATTTGCAACTCCCATCATTAAAATTAAAAACCATGCTTTCATATGACAATAAATTTGTTGACTCGTTAATATACAAAGATTGATCCATTTTATAAAGCTATTATTGTAATATTGTAGTTACATTTTGGTTTCTGATAACTTCAAGTTTTATTTCTATCCTATATAAGTGTAGCATGTTAATAAGGTGGTAGTAGAGCGACAATGGCTTGATATAAAAAAAGCGTTGCCCTATTATTAGAGAGCAACGCTTCGGTTTTTGAGTTGCCCGAGGGCAACCGGATTGGTTATGGTTGATTTACCTAGTTATTCAATTTCAGCAATAAATACACCACTTTGTTTGATCGCATCCTGATGCTCGATGATGTGCTGTAGATTGATTTTACCAATGACATATTTAAAGTCATTGGCAAAGTAGCGCTCACTGATGGAGGTGAAGTTTAATTTTTCAATGAGTGCATCGTCCTCATAGCGAAGATATACCTGTAGTTCGTAATCAGTCGAGTAAGCAAGTTGCTGCGCATCTAAATGCTTTTTGTATTCGTAGCGATATCCATAGCGTAATGCGGTGATGTCTGATAGTACCGCTGATCCTGTAGGGTGTCCACCAGCGCCTTTTCCAAAGAAAAACTGCTCGTCTGCAAAAGCAGCTTTGACCAATACGCCATTGTTCTCATTTTCAACATTAAACAAGATATTCTCTTTACTGACAAATTTTGGAAGGACGTATAAGACGACCTTGGCATTGTCAATTTCCTTAGCAAGGGGGATCAACTTGATTTTATATCCCTTTTCTCTTGCAAAACGGATATCCTGCTGTCCCAATTGATCGATACCGATGTTGAATATACGATCGGGTTTGATATATAGGCCATAAGCATGAGATGCTACGATAGCCAATTTGAATTTTGGATCATATCCACCAACATCTAGCGTGGGGTCAGTCTCTGCAAATCCCAACTCCTGGGCCTTTTTAAGGGCCTCATCGTAGCTTTGGTTTTCGTTGAATATCTTAGACAGGATGTAGTTTGATGAACCATTAAAGATGCCACTGATCGAGTGCAACAACTCGTTGTCGTAATACTCCTCTAGATTTCGGATGATGGGGATACTCCCACAGACAGCACCCTCATACAATAGACTGGCGCCTGTCTCTTGCTGAATTTCTGTAAGTTCTTCAAGATGCGTAGCAATCATTTTTTTGTTAGCAGATACTACATTTTTTCCAGCTCTAAGCGCCGTCACAGTGATGTTGTAGGCCGCTTCTGCATCATCGATCAATTCTACCACTGTATTGATTTCGGGATCATTGAGGATGACATTGGGGTCTGTTGTGAACAGTTCGGCTGGCAACGAACGCTTCTTGTCCGCATTCTTAATGACAAATTTCTTAATTTCTAGATTTAAGTTCTTTGTTTTTATAATATCATATAGGCCCTGTCCAACGACTCCAAATCCAAACATGCCTAAGGTTAACTTTTTACTCATTTGATTGATACTGACTTTAATTTATGCTGTAGTTAATTCTGTTGATTTGTTTTCTGCCTGTTTGTAACTTAAGAACTTTGCGATGATCTGTGCGAGACTATTCGTCTCGACCAAAAATCCATCATGACCATAAAACGATTGCAGCTCGTGGTACACTGCTCCAGGTATATGCGAAGCAATGAATTTTTGCTCCTCCGGAGGAAACAGGACATCCGTCGCAATACCAATGACGAGTGTACTGCTGCTGATACGGCGTAAGGCTTGTTCCAAAGATTCTTGACCCCTGCCGAGGTGGTGGCTATCCATTGCTTTGGATAGGTACCAATAGCTGTAAGCATTGAAGCGCTTCACAAGCTTTTCACCCTGGTAACTTTGATAAGAAGAGGATTTATAGTCGTCGACTTTCTCCGGATCAGATTCAAGCTGTGTGGCGCCGTATGTCGTATAGGAGCGGTAAGAGAGCAACGCCATACTGCGTGCAGCCTGCAGCCCTTTTGCACCTCCCTGTGGATGGCTGGCATGGAAGGTGCGATCTGCAGCAATGGCTAACCGCTGACTCTCATTGAATGCGATTCCCCATGGCGAGTGGACTGCATTGGTAGCTATGGCAATCAGATTCTGAATCTCGAGGAGACCTGAACTTGCCCATTCCAAAGCCTGCTGACCACCCAGAGAGCCGCCAATAAGTACGTTAATCTTTTCAATCCCCAGATGTCTGGCGAGCAATTGATTGCCCTGTACAATATCCCGTATCGTGAACTGTGGGAAAGATAGATAATAGGGTTGTCGCGTATCCTTATTGATAGTAAGAGGTCCGGAAGATCCATAGTGAGAGCCCAAGACATTCGCACATATGATGAAATGGTCCTTTGGGTTAAAGAAATCCTGTTCGCCGAAAAGACCTTTCCACCATTCAAAGACATCTGAACTGGCCGTCAACGCATGACATACCCATACCACATTATCTTTGGTATCATTGAGCTGTCCATAGGTATGATAGGCGATTTCAAGGTCGTGGACCTTTTTACCGTTTTCAAATACAAATGGTTCGGGATGCTTATATATCTTGACGCTCATTGATGTTCAGTGTTAGTATTGTCCGAGGTTTACCTCTTATTTAATCTTTTCAAATGCTTGTTGCAGATCTGCTTTGATATCGTCGATATGCTCGATACCGACAGCCAGTCTTAATGATCCTGGATATACTCCCGCTGCTCGCTGGGCTTCCTCACTTAGTTGTTGGTGCGTGGTAGCAGATGGGTGGATGATCAATGACTTAGTATCGCCAACATTTGCAAGGTGGCTGATCAATGAAAGACTGTCAATGAAGTCATTGGCTTTGTTAGGATCTCCCTTAATGGTAAAAGAGAGTACACTTCCGAATCCATTTCTGAGATATTTCTGCGCATTTGTAAAATGTGGAGAGCTTTTTAGCCCGGGATAGTTTACTTTTTCTACCTGAGGATGTCCTTCTAGCCATTGTGCGATTTCCAAAGCATTGTCGACATGGCGCTGCACTCTTAGCGATAAGGTTTCTAGACCTTGTAGGAGCAAGAAAGAGTTGAAAGGAGATAGTGCAGGTCCGAAGTCACGAAGACCTTCTACGCGTGCCCGGATTGCAAACTGAATATTCCCAAAGGAGCTATCTTCGCCAAAGACATCTGCGAATACAAGTCCGTGGTACCCTTCAGAAGGCTCCGAAAATTGTTTAAACTTTCCATTTCCCCAGTTGTAGTTACCTCCGTCTACGATGACACCACCGATGCTCGTGCCGTGACCACCGATCCATTTTGTAGCGGATTCTACCACGACGTGTGCACCATGCTCCAATGGTTTGAATAGGTATCCACCTGCACCAAAAGTATTATCTACGATGAGCGGAAGATCATATTTGTTGGCAATTGCCGCTATTTTTTCAAAATCAGGAATGTTAAAGCTTGGATTGCCAATGGTTTCGATATAAATGGCCTTTGTCTTGTCATCAATCAATGCCTCTATGTGATCGGGTTCGCCATCTTTGGCGAAGCGAGCTTCTATACCTAATCTTTTAAACGAAACTTTAAATTGGTTATAGGTGCCTCCATAGAGATTCGAACCTGCTACGAAATTTTCACCGGCATCAAGGATATTGTTGAGTGCGATGAACTGGGCTGCTTGTCCAGATGCTACAGCCACTGCCGCTACTCCGCCCTCCAATGCTGCAATGCGCTTCTCAAATACATCTGTCGTTGGGTTCATGATCCGGGTGTAGATATTGCCAAACTGTTTTAATGCAAATAGATTGGCACCATGTTCTGCATTTTCAAATACGTAAGAGGTGGTCTGGTAGATCGGCACTGCGCGAGATCCGGTAGTAGGGTCTGCGACTTGACCTGCATGTACTTGTAGTGTTTCGAATTTAAGGTTTGTATTTTCTGACATGTTCTTTAGCGTTAATTGTTCGTGAATTATTGTTGATATATGCATGTGTGCGATGCTTCTTTAATAGTAAGCAAGGCCACTGTTACTGTAGAGAGTGTAAGAGGGGTATTTCTTAACAGCACATCATTGCGCACATTCGCATCCGGATGCAGATAGCTGCATAAGGAGCATGTGTCATGTTTGTATCCGGCTTAGCGGATATTCCTGTGGATGTGTACTTGTTAAATGTAATGATCATAGCCTTTTTCATTTATATGCTCCAAAGCAATATTACTTTGGACAGGAATTGGCACCTTTTCAAACTGTTTTTGAAGGTTGCCAGTGGGTCATTGAGCCAGTCTCTCGCCACTTCTTTATAAATCAAAACCCTGCGATAAAGAGAGGTTGTGATTAGGTGTCTTTCTCGAAGACGCTACAAATATATCTTTTGATTTTTAGTTTCGCAAATAAAAGCCATAAAAAAATATATAAAGCGTGCTCATTATGAGTTTGAAAGATCGCTCTGTCTATTTTGTGAGCTATCATGGAAGCCTATCCATCCTATGGTGGCTATCCATTTTTAGTCGATTGGTTTCTGATCTTATTTACAATGCAGCTTACATGATATTTTTGACTATCGTAAGTTTGGTTGGGGGGAGTAGCGTACCTTTGTCCTAGCATAAATGCTTTTGAGCAAATCTTTAAATGAAAAAATCGCAAATTATCATAGGCTACGAAAATAGCCTTTTTATAGATTTTGTAATTGATAGTAAGTATCGATGGATTCGACATGTGCTATTGATAGCAGCTATTATCGGTATCCATTACTTACCCAGTAGTGTGCCTGCAGAAGTCGATAAGGATAGGGAGACATGGAATTTATGGGTGAAATTTATTTCGATCGGCATCCTCTTGGCTTTATTCTATGTCAATCATTATATTCTCATACCTGTCTTTATGCTAAGGAGTAGATTTTTAGCTTATGCAGGGAGCCTATTTGCATTTTATACCATTATCTTCTTTAGTATGGTGCTATTGGAGCGTCAGGAATTACGGTTTATCAAAAAGCCGGATCAATCGCTCCTGGATTGGAAGGACTTCGTGATTCTGGTCATCCTTTTTACAATCTTTATCGCTGCGGTAAGTAGTGTTAAGCTTTTTAAAATATGGATTGTTAATCTAATTCGATTTAAAGAATTCGAAAATAATACATTGACCATCCAATTGGAGCAGCTCAAGAGTCAGATTAATCCTCATTTTCTGTTCAACACCCTGAATAACATCAATTTTCTGATTGATGAAAATCCTAAATTAGCATCTAAAGTGTTGTTAAAGCTAAGTGATATCCTGCGCAATCAACTCTATCTGTCAAAAGGAAATACGATCGAGTTGGGTAAAGAAATCGTGGTATTAAGGAATATTCTCTTTTTAGAGAATATCCGCAGGGATGAATTTGTCGTAGACTTTGAAGTTGATGAGAAGCTTGAGCGGCTTCAGGTGCCACCATTCCTATTCATCCCCTTCGTGGAGAATGTTGTAAAACACGGTGCGCATCAAGCTATGGCAGGAGGGCTACACGTACAGATACATTTTTCGATTACAGAGGGGCGTATTTGTTTTACCTGTCAAAATCCACAAAAGAAGAAATTGAGCCAAGCAGAATATGGTGGCTTGGGCTTGGCTAATATCCGAAAACGATTAGAGATCCTCTATCCCGGTAGCTACGTCTTGCAGATAGATGATCAGGCAGATATTTTCAACGTATTTTTAAGTATTCCAATAGAAGTATCATATGAACATGGAGCAGCTCAAAATTAAATATATTGTCATTGAAGACGAACCCCTAGCGAGACGAGGGCTCGTTAAGTTGTTGAACGATTATGATTTCTTGGATTGTATGGGGATGTACAGCAATACCGAGGATGCCCGTATGATTATGGAAAATCAAAGTCTTGATCTAATTTTTTTAGATATTCATTTACCGGACGAGAGCGGTCTTGAGTTTGCAAAACTGGTGCCTGCGCCTATTCAGATCATATTTACAACAGCCTATCCACATTATGCTTTGGAAAGCTATGATTTGAATGCCTTAGATTATCTATTAAAACCTATTTCGGAAGATCGACTGAAGAAAGCACTGGATAAAGCCGTTCACCATTTCCAGCGTCAGGTGTTACAGAAGGAAGTCATCGCGCCCACTGATCATATTTTTGTGAAGGCTGATCGTAAATTGTTTCGTCTGGAACTGAATGGGATACAGTATATAGAGGCAATGAAAGATTATGTGATGATCCATACCAAGGAAAAGAAATTAATGGTTGCGATGAATATAAAAACGATATTCAATCAATTGCCAAGTTCGGATTTTGTACGGGTGAATAAATCTTTCGTGGTGAATCTCCATAACATCGAGAGCGTGGACAATCACTGGGTCACCGTGTCGGGATTTGAGATGCCTTTAGGTGCTAGTTATAAAGATAATTTATTGAAACGGATAGAAAAACAAACACTTAACCGTTAGTAATAGGATCAGATCAACAAAAAGAACTGTCTTTATGCGGACAGTTCTTTTTGTTTGCATCTAGGGCACCGCTAATCCACCTGTATGGTCTTGCTCGATGCGGTATGTGCGCTAAAATAGCCAAGTGCAGTCGGGGTAATATTCGTAGGCGGATCACTCGGTGTCACACCACCTCCAGAAGATTGCTGCATCAGGCTGTACCAATAGTGATATACGGGTTGATCGATGCAGAGCATCTCGACGCGGATTTTATCGCCAGCAAAGATATCCACGTCATGGTGTCTCAGTGTTAGACTTACCTGATTTCCATTGTTAAAATCGTCATTCATGGCATAGATATCTTTCATCTGTCTGTCGTTGACAAAGAGAATAAAGCGATATTGATTGCGCTGGTCTTTAGGATCTTTGTAAAATACCTTTATATTTCGGGTATCTTTATCGCCTAGCTCCGGTTTTTCAGCAGCAATCGAATCCAGAACTACCGCTTCTGGCATTCGGGATTGAGCCACATACTTGTTTTCATCTATTCCAACTTCCATCGTATACTGCCTTCCCGTGATTCCGGTAAATTCTTTTGCCACATAGGTTCCGGCGGTGGTCTCCTGGAATAAGTACTCATTTTTTTGGTCATCACGTACGATGACAATAGCGCCACTTACAGCAGGATAGTTGTTGACTTCTGAGAAAGCGATGTTCCTGCTCAGTTTGATTTCTTGCTGAGATGTGGTATCCGTGATGATTCCTTCCATCACCAACCTGCCAATCTCGTCATTTACGTTGATATCAATGACTTTTTCACACGATGTTGCAAATACAGAAGTCAAAAGAACGAGGCTATACACCATATATTTTTTCATGTCTTGCTGATTTAAGATTAAAATTTGAAGTTCCAGGTGACAGAGGGGATAGGTACTCCAAAAATACTGGTTTGGAGCGCCTCCGTTGTATTCGGCATTTTCTTGCTGTCTCTGAATGTGATTTGATAAGGATCTTTGTGTGCGTATACATTATAGACTCCAAATGTCCAGCTCGACTGGAAGTATTTACCCGGTTTCCCTTCGTAGGTCGCTGCAATATCCAGACGGTGGGTGGAGGGTTGACGGTATGCATTTCTTTCCGAATAGGAGAAGGTTGTATTGCCGCCGACATTATATTTTCCTGTCGGATAGGTCACGGCCTTTCCTGTACCGTATACAAAATTACTGGAGAAGTTCCATTGTTCGTTGAGTTTGTAGATCGCCACCAGGGACAGATCGTGTGTTCGATCGTGTGTGGCAGGGTAATATTTTCCATCATTGATGCCGTCGAATTTACGCTCCGTTTTTGATAAGGTGTAGCCCACCCATCCGTTGAATTTGCCGTATCTTTTCTTGAGGAATAGCTCTACCCCGTAAGCTCTTCCTTCGCCAAAGAGGAGTTGTGACTCTACATCTTGATTGACGAGCAATTGAGCCCCATCTTTATAGTCTATCTGATTCTGCAGGTTTTTGTAATAAAGCTCTGCTGAGAATTCGTAAGTGTTGTCCCTGAAATTTCTGAAATAGCCGGTCGAGAACTGATTTACGATTTGCGGTTTGATATTGTTACTGCTCATCACATATAGATCTGTCGGACTAGCACTCGTAGAGTTGGTCAATAGATGGATATTTTGCGTATTTCTATTGTAAGAGGCTTTAATCGAGTGCTGCTCGTTGAGCATATAGCTCGCACTGAAGCGAGGTTCCAGATGGAGGTAATTCTTCACGATTTCACCTGACCGGTAGTTTGTTGAAGTGGTCTTATTTCCATTGGCATCATACGAGCTGAATGTCCCTGGACCGACCAGCAGCATAGAGGTCAGGCGCAGGCCATACATCATGCTTAATTTGTTCGTTACCTTCCATTCATCACCAGCGTAAGCAGCCATTTCGTAGCCGTAGCGGTGTTCGACATGCTTGTTGTTGAAGCTGGAGCTCGCCGTAGTGGTGATATCCCCCGGTGCGATATCATGACGGGCAGCCTGTATCCCAAATTTTAGAGCATGATTATAGGCAGCATAATACTGAAAATCTTGTTTGAAGTTGAGGTCTGTAATTTTGGAAGTGGCTTTAAATCCATCATTACGATCCAGTCCTTCAACCACATATTTATAATTGCTATAGATTAAAGAGGTATTTGAAAATAGTTTGCTGCTGAATACATGATTGAATCGGAGTGTACCCGTAGCATTTCCCCAGTTGGTCCCGAAGATGTCTTTAAGTCCCAGTACGTCTTTTCCGAAATAGCCGGAGAGGTAAATGGCATTCTTGTCATTGAATCTATAATTCACTTTTGCATTAATGTCATAGAAGTACAACGAGCTTTTGTTTATCGCCGTGTCCGATGAAGCTTTAAGGAAAAGGTCGGCATATGTCCGTCTTGCAGAAACCATGAACGAACCCTTGTCCTTGATCAGTGGACCTTCCACCTTTATACGAGAGGCAATCATGCCTATTCCGCCCTGAACCGTGATTTTTTTATTGTTTCCCTCATTCATCTTCACATCCAACACCGAGGATAGTCTTCCCCCATATTCGGGAGGCATTCCGCCTTTATAGATGCTGACGTCTTTGATGGCATCTGAATTGAATGTCGAGAAGAAGCCTAATAGATGGGAGGCATTATATACCGTGGCTTCATCCAATAGGATTAGATTCTGATCTGATCCGCCTCCACGGACGTAAAATCCAGTATTTCCTTCTCCAGAGCTTTTTATTCCGGGCATTAGTGTAATACTTTTTAATACATCTTTTTCACCCAATACCACCGGAAGTTGATTGATTTGAGTCATATTTAGCTTCTCGACACCCATCTGTGCGGTTGAAATATTCTTATTGCTTTTCCTGTTGGATGAGATGACCACCTCGTCAAGCATCGCCTCGGACTGCAATGCTATATTCAGCACACGGTCCTTATCTAAAGAGATGGTATCTGTGTAGGTTTTATAGCCCACGTATGATCCCTCTAATAAGTAACGCCCCTCAGGTGCTGCTATGGAGTAAAATCCGTAGGCATTACTCGAACTTCCAGTCTGAGTGAGTTCTCGTAGTTTGATGGAGGCGCCAATAAGTGTTTCGCCCGTTGACACGTCTGTGATGGTCCCCGATATCGTATACCGCTTTTGGGCGAAGGATAGATGGGTGAGTGATACAAGCAGGAATAAAAAAGATATTGATTTTACCATTTTTCAAATTTTCCACGAAAGTAGTCCTTTCATAGAATCGAATATCTTTTATTATAGTAACACCG